>Ga0233395_1000188_pt1 | contig 32464 bp, 29 predicted proteins | sample 27DmetaG_FD_186029 | JGI IMG/M metagenome (GOLD analysis project Ga0233395, IMG submission 186029) | Seawater microbial communities from Monterey Bay, California, United States - 27D | ecosystem: Environmental > Aquatic > Marine > Coastal | place: USA: California | collected 2016-10-12 | reverse complement strand
GAATCAACTGTTCTTGCAACAGAGCCAATGCATTTATTTTTCCAACGCCACAAAAATTATTAGGAACTGCACCTGTAAACTGATCCGAAAATGAGCTGGATTGTAGATCTTCCTTAAATTTATCGTAGGATGCCTTTTTGCAGCGCTCCAAATACAGCGCTGCAATTCCAGACACAACAGGTGAGGCCATGGACGTCCCCCCATTTCTAACATGCCACCCACCAGAGTCAATGAGACTATTGTATGCCGCATTCTGTAACAGCCATAATGGCCCCGCTCCAAGTGACCAATCGCCGGTTGCAATAACATCAGGTTTAATTACATGATGTCGATTCGGACCCTTTGATGAATTCGGGCTAAGCTCTCCAGACTGAAATGTTCCGAATGTAGTCGTTGCATTCAAATCAGTAAAAGAGTTTCTATTTCTGATATTTCCAACAGATATAACCTTTTCTGAACAATTCCAAGACGAAACAATAGTTTGATTCGAGTCAGGAATAATATAATTGGAAATGGCTGGCATCTCAAGTGGAGTTGGAGGTGCAGTTACCATATCATTGAATCCAATCCACTCCCCGCTCCATAAGTCGTATTTACCGGTACCGGTAGTTTCAAATCTGTATAAGTAGTCTACTGAATCCACATTCGTAGCATAGAATTGCATGTGAAAATTACCGTTTACAATTTCAGTATAAACTTCAAATGTTGCAAAACGGTTTGAACCGCTCCATAAGGTATCGTATTTGGTAATTCCGATTGAAGTCGATGGGTCGCTGAACTCTGTTCTTCCCTTAAAATCATAGGTTGGGGCAGGAGAGTCGGCTCCAATAGCATATTTCCAATGCATTTCGCTTGTATCTGACCATAAATCGAAAAAAATTGTGTTTGCTCCCAAAGTCCCAGACGGATTGTTTTCAAACCAAACGAAGTTCGTATCCATTACATTTGGGCTATTCTGATGATGGTAAGAACCTTGGGTAGCTGAATTCCCGGCTGCACTAACAACAATTCGACCGGGTGATTCATCCAGAAGCATCTCAATGGCCTCACTTGCTGGGTCATTGCCGTCATGACTTCCGAGATAAGTACCCAAACTCAGGTTTACCACGGCCGGCATACCAAGTAATTCAGCCTCATTGAATATAAAATCTATAGCATCGGCGATGGTCAGTGTCCAATTGGGCAAGCTAAAATTGGATTCAACTACAATTATTGATGCAGCGGGGGCCATACCTTTATTGGTGCCATTTGCGTTACCATTCCCAAGAGCAATACCCGCGACACTTGTCCCGTGAGCAGTTGATTCTTCGAGGCTCGTGCACGTTCCATTATTGATATCAGTACTATCCCAAAGCTGCCCATAGCCCTATGCCATTGGTGTGTTAGGTCCATTGTTTGAATGGTCCCAATATTTTAAAACACGGGTATCTCCATTTGAAAACTGAAAATCTGGATGCTGCCAATCCAGTCCTTGATCAACAATTCCAATAATCACTCCATCTCCAGTATAGGGAGCCTCTAAAGGCGCTAAACCTGAATGTACTTGATTTACCGAATGTATCAATCGCGATGTGTCGTCTAGTGCTACTGGAGGCGCATATTCAAAATAAAAATCATCCAGTTGCCCTTCTTTTTTACGCAGATCAATCCAACGTGGAGTCGCGCTTATGAAAAGCCATGATGATGTACTGTATTTAGTTTTAACTTGATCTTCTTCAAGCAATTCAATATTTCCGCTATTGTTCGGTATACAAAAGACTGTTATCTCATCAGGAGATGATTCAAGAATTTGATGAAAATCTAATTTTTGACCAAGCACATCACCAACATCCAAAATAAGAATTAAAGACAATAAGGTGGTGAAATTAGATTTCAACATGGTTCGGTCGGTTTTCGTTTACATATATATACGTCTTATCAGTAAATTTTTGTCGTATTTGATCAGAATATTCTATTTTTACCTGAATTAATACTCTAAAAAAAATAACATGAATAAAACAATCATCAAACTTTCATTGGCAGTCTTCGCGATTGGTTTCACGAATTCACTCCATGCTCAGGATGAACCGAAAGAGGAGAATGTCAGAAAAGAAATCTTGAATTGGTACAATGGAGGTGGAACGGGAATGCTCACTGAAAAAGCATATGAAAAGGTAAAAGGCAGAGAAACAAGTACGGTTATTGTCGCTATTATCGATTCTGGTATGGACATCGAGCATGTTGATCTTCAAGACAAGATTTGGGTAAATGAAGACGAAATTCCAGCAAATGGAATTGATGATGATAATAACGGTTATATCGATGACGTACACGGATGGAATTTCTTAGGAAATGCAGAAGGTGAAAATGCAAATGACATCCGACTTGAAATGACTCGTATTTATGCTGAGCTCTCAAAAAAATACGGTGAACAACCAATAACATTAACAAGCGACGAGGATATTGCAGAATATGAGTTGTACGTTGAAGTAAAAGAAGAGGTTGAATCAAAGCGAGAATATGCTGAAATGGTTCTTGGAATGGTTGAAAAGAGAATGGCAGGAGCGTCTGATGATCAGAAAGCAAATCTTGAGCGTGCGAGAGATTATTTTGAGGATCAGTTAAATGTACTATACAATCCAGACTTTAACGGACGTGCACTTGTAGGTGACAATCCAGATGATTTCACAGATGTGAATTATGGTAACAATGATGTTGAAGGTCCAGATGCATTTCACGGAACTCATGTTGGAGGTATAGTTGGTGCAATCAGAGGAAATGGAATCGGAGGTGATGGTGTTGCGCATGACGTCAAACTTATGTCGGTAAGAGCTGTTCCAAATGGTGATGAATTTGATAAAGATGTGGCGCTTGCCATACGATATGCAGTTGACAATGGTGCTCAAGTAATTAATATGTCTTTCGGAAAGGCCTATTCACCTCATGCTGAGAAAGTTTTTGAGGCTTTCCAATATGCTGATTCTAAAGGTGTTTTGTTGGTACATGCAGCAGGAAACGACGGAAAAGACATTGACGAAGAGCCAAACTATCCAACTTCAATGTATCCATTTCAAGAAGAGAAATTAGACCATTTCTTGACAATTGGTGCGAGCACTCGTTTTGGAGAGAAGGTTCCGTTCAAGAATCTTCAAAAGAAAGTGATGAAAGCTGGAGCAAAAGGAAAACAAGCTAAAATAGAAGAATTGACGTATCAAATGTCAACAATGGGCAACGACTTGCCAGCGTCATTTTCTAATTATGGTAAAAAAGGAGTAGACGTATTTGCACCTGGACTTGAGATTTACAACTCAGTGCCACAAAGTGATTATGCTGCCATACAAGGAACTTCAATGGCTTGCCCAATGGTTGCTGGAGCCGCTGCATTTTTGAAATCATACTTCCCGAATTTATCTATGAAAGAAGTAAAAGATATACTTCTTGCTTCGGCAACAGTTTACAAAGGAGAAAGTGTTGTAGCACCGGGAGGTTTTACCGGAAATATGACGACGACTTCTGACATGGTTGATTTTGGGAACTTATCTGTAACAGGTGGAGTAATCAATTTGTACGAAGCTGTTGAGCTTTGCTTGGAAAAGGAAAAATAAAACAAACTATACAATAGATTAATCCCGGCTGAGCTCCCTTTGGCCGGGATTTTTTTTGAAACACCAAGAAATAATGAAGCAATTCTTTTTATTAATGTCGTTATTGCTATTGTTGAGTTCAATTTCACCGCTTGATCTAACAAATAAACTAAATACTCAAATTGACAATTGGCATATCGCAGCAAGTAAGGCTGACTTCGAATACTATTTTGGTGCAATGGATACCTCCTTCGTATTCCTTGGAACTGCGCCGGGGGAACGTTGGACAAAAAGTGAATTTGCAGCCTTCTGTAAACCTTATTTTGATAGTGGTCGAACATGGGACTTCAAGCCGTCATCGCGCAAGTGGGCCTTCTCTAAAAATAAAAAAATAGCGTGGTTCGATGAAAAGTTAAACACGTGGATGCGTGGTTGCAGAGGAAGCGGTGTTTTGGTGAAAACTAAAGGGAAGTGGTCACTTGTATATTACAACCTAACTGTTCTTATTGAGAATGAAAAAATTGACAAGTTTATTGAACTTAGAGATGAGCCAGTTCCTGAAAAGTAAACTAGGCACCTATTTTGAAGGGCTTATTTTATGACATTAATGAAACCATGCTTTTCCTGGTGTGGCTCATTTTTAAACTTGGCTTTGACAGAATAGAAGTAAGCACCATCCGTTACTACATCCCCATTTGACTTTAAACCATCCCATCCTTGATTTGGATCGGTTGTTTTGAATACCACATCACCCCAACGATTCAACACGTAGGCCTCCATTGCAACGTTACATTCATTCGTGAAATAAATAATCTCATTGAATCCATCGCTGTTCGGAGTAAAAACATTTGGCACATCAAGTATGCAAACTTCTGGTTCTTCAGGTGCAGGAGGTAGAGGTGGTGTTGAATAATCGAAACAAACATTCGATAGCTTTGTGGTAAAAATATCTTTCCCTTTTAGCGGTATTTCTGTTAGTCCATCAAATGATATAGTATCCGCAAAATATCCAATTACCCATAAGTTACAGCCATCATCAGCTACGATTCCGTTGCCTCGATCATGGCTTGGACCACCGCCTTGTTTTACCCACCGCCATACGCCATTTGTATCTATCGCAGAAATGAAAACTTGAACGCTGTCACCACTTGAATCGATTTCATTCGCACCAAACTTTGCGTCACTGCTAAATTGACCAGTTAGGAATATATTGCCTTGATAATTCGAAGTAATAGAATTTGCTCGATCGCTGCCTTTTTTTGATCCGGCTTTAGAGGCCCAAACCCATTCTCCTGTCTTGGTTAATTTCGCTGCAAAAATATCGCGACCTTTTGGTCCTCCGTAGTTGTTCAACTCTTGAGAGCCAAATTTACAGACATCACGAAACTCTCCCGCTACGTACATATAACCATCGTGACCATCAACAATTGCGTTGCCCCGATCTTTTAGTTCTCCTCCTGCTTGAGCAGCCCATTGAAATATACCATTTGGCAAGTATTTTACTACAAATACATCGACTTCGCCCTCACTGGTCAACGTTTCAGTACCGAATTCCTTTGTTCCAGTAAAACCACCGACCACATATACATTATTCTCATCATCGACTCCAATACCATTGTCGCGGTGATCAACTATTCCTTCGAACGTTCGAACCCACTGCCAGTTTCCATCATTCGATAATTTTGCAACATATGCCAAAGTGTCAAATGCAGCTACATTAATTGTAATCGCATCGAATACTGCAGGGTGATCGTCAAAATCTGCATTTGACAGGAAGCCAGTTACATAAATATTGCCCTGACTATCCGATACTAAATCCAAACCATGATCATCACAATATGGGAATACGGCTGCGAAGTCGACACCTGCATTTTTCATCCAAATTATATTTCCGTTGGGATCTATTTTTGTAACGAAAATTTGATCCGTATAGGATGTGGAATTGTACACACTCAAAGGTCCAAATTCAAGCCCACCCCAACATGTTCCTGTTACATATGAATTTCCTGAAGGATCGACGCACAATCCAAGTCCACGGTCATCGTAATAATTGAGTCCATTCCTGACCCATAAATAATTGCCATTAGGATCCAGCTTTGCAACAAAAACTTCTTTACTTTTTTCGAAAGAAAAACCTGTGTTTAGCGGTCCAAAGTCTGCCTCTTCATTGTAATAACCTGTGATATATGAGTTGCCATCTGCATCAATAACAACGGTGGTCCCTTTGTCAGAAAGATCGCCACCGCCAGTGACCAACCAATCAAAGGTTTGAGAATACGCAACAATGGTAAAACAAATAAATAGAAGGGAGAGTAATCGAGTCATTATAGCCAGTTTGTAAAATAAACGATAAAAACATGAAATTAGTTGCTTTTCTTTGTCTCCTACTTAAGTTTCAAAATGGAATCGAATATGGAAATAAATGCGTTTCATGATTAGTAAAAGTAATAAAACTGAAAAAAGCCCAGGCAACCTACCTGAGCTTTGTATGTCTATATTCGTTTAAACAACTATTTTCTTTTGTTCTTTCGTTGTTCCATTTGCGCCTTTTGCATTTGCTCAAGACGTTCTTGAAATTTTGACTTTCCTTTTTTACTTCCACCATTTGCAGCGGCAGATTGTTTTCTAGCTGCCATTTTTGCTTTTAACTTTTCTTCATCGACAAAAAACTTTTTAATTGACAACATAATTAATATTGACATCAATGTAGAAATGAAGTAGTAATAACTCAATCCTGATGAATAATTATTGAAGAAAAAGATCATCATAATCGGGAAGAAGTACATGATCACCTTCATGTTGGGCATACCCGGTTGCGTCGGTGTTTGCATGTTACTGCTGTTGATAAATGTGTAAATAAGCGTTGTTCCTGCCATTAAAAGGGTAAACAAACTGATATGATCACCATAAAACCAAATGTCAAATGGAAGGTCAACTATAGAATCATAAGATGATAGATCTTCTGCCCAAAGGAATGACTTTTGCCTCAAATCGAATGTAGAAGGGAAGAAGCGGAACACGGCTAAAAGTATTGGCATCTGAATCAACATAGGAACACACCCGGACAATGGACTTGCCCCGGATTCACGGTAGAGCGTCATTGTTTCCATTTGCTTTTTCATTGCGTCTTCTTTGTTTGGATACTTCGCAGCGAGCTCTTCCATTTCTGGCTTGAGTATTCTCATTTTTGCAGACGACGTGTACATTTTCCATTGGATTGGCATTAAAGCTCCCTTGATGATGATGGTTAGAATCAATATCACAAATCCAATGGCCAAACCTGTCGATTGGAAGATATTGAAAAGCGGTTGAATTGCATAGATATTGATCCATCTAAAAATTCCCCAACCATAGTTCAAGATCTGATCGTAATCCGACTCATATGAAGTGAGTACTTTAAAGTCATTTGGACCAAAGAACCAATTCATACTAAATGAAGCGTCATCTACATCTGTAAGGTTCATGTTTAGTGTTGTTGAAAAATCACGTAGATTGGTCCAAGCTCGTTCATGATCATCGTCATAATTTTTAGCTTCAAACTTTGAGCCTGACTTTCCAAATGGTGTCTTGGGATGTATAAAAGAGGAGAAGTAGCTCTGCTTAAAATTCACCCAGTCCACTTCATCTTCAGCATTCTCTTCACTCTCAGACATTTCACTCAAATAAGAAAATCCTTCATCTTTATAGTTGAAACAAACTGTTGAAACACGCCGTTGCTCGCTGAACAAACGTTCCGTTTTCCTGTAGGCTGTATTCCAATTGAACATTACATTTTTAGGCGTTACTTTTCCGGCAAATCCACGAATTTTAACGTCATAATCCAAGTCGTACTGACCCTGTTTCAGGGTATAAATGAATTGAATATTTTCATCGTCTTCTCCCTGATATTCAAATACAATTCTATTGCCTGTTTGTTCTTTAACTTTGAACTGAATATCAGCCGTGTTTAGGTCTTGCCCTTTCATAGGCAAAAGTATGCTGTTTGAAGCATCACCATTTCTGAACAACTCAACAGCCTCAATAGGCGCGTTTTCCTTGCCCAAATCTTTCGCATAGTCGTTGTATGATTCAAATTCCTTCAATCGCACAGAAGCAATGATACCACCAAGTGTGTTGAAGTCGATTTCAAATTTGTCCGTTTCTAGCGTAATTAGACTGTCTTTGATTGAAGCAACTGGTACGACAGGCTGCACAGCCATAGAGGTATCAGCTATGATTTCGTTTCCTAAACTATCCATTTGAGGAACGGGGTCGAGCTCATTCACATTTTTATCTTGGCTTTTTTCCGCATTTGTTTTGGCCAACTGCTCTTGTTTGGCTTTTTCAGCCATTTGTTCTTGTTCTTCTTTTGAGGGTTGATTAAAGAAAGTGAAGACCGAGAGTATGAGTCCAATTAAAACTAGTCCTACGACAGTATTTCTATCCATTTTTTGTTCGTTTCTAATAATTATTTATTTTTTAAAGCAGCACGAATAAAAGCAACGAAGAGTGGGTGAGGATTTGCAACGGTGCTCTTGTATTCCGGATGGAACTGTGCTCCAACAAACCAAGGGTGATCTGCAATCTCAACAACCTCGACCAAACCCGAGTTAGGATTCTTTCCTGTTGCTATCATTCCATTTTCTTCAAATTGACTTAAATAGTCGTTATTAAACTCGTAACGGTGTCTATGTCGTTCCGAAATTTTATCTTTTTGATAGGCGTTTGAAACATGAGACCCTGTCATTAGCTGACAGTCGTAGGCGCCAAGGCGCATAGTGCCTCCCATATCAGAAATGTTCTTCTGCTCACTCATCATACTAATAACTGGTGACTTACATGAATCGACAATTTCTGTTGTGTGTGCCTCTGGTAAGCCCAATACATTTCGAGCAAACTCAATAACTGCGCATTGCATCCCCAAACAGATTCCTAAAAATGGAATCTTGCTCTCTCGAGCGAAACGCACAGTTTCAATTTTTCCCGAAATTCCACGCGAGCCAAAACCGGGAGCAACAAGGACTCCATCCAAACTACCCAGCAGCTCTTCTGCAGTTTGACTGGTGATTTCCTCAGAATGAATCCACTTTACATTGACCTTTACCTCATTCGCTACACCGCCATGAATGAAGGACTCGCTTATTGATTTGTATGAATCTTTCAGCTCTACATATTTTCCGATTAGACCAATCGAAACCTCTTGTTTTGGTTCTTTCAAGCGTTTCAAAAATGACTTCCAACTGGACAGGTCTGGTGATGATTTGGTTGTAAGATGCAGCTTCTCAAGCACTACTTTGTCCAATTCCTCAGTTTGCATTAGCAAAGGTACATCGTAGATTGTAGAGGCATCCCGCGACTCAATCACCGCATTCATATTCACATTACAGAACTTAGCTATTTTACGTCTTAGGTCCAATCCCAATTCGTGTTCTGTTCTACAGCACAAAATATCAGGTTGAACCCCCAATTCAAGTAACTGTTTAACTGAGTGTTGTGTGGGTTTTGTTTTTAACTCTCCTGCCGCAGCGAGATAAGGAACCAGCGTCAAATGAATAACAATACAATCCTCGTCAAACTCCCATTTCATCTGACGTACAGCCTCAACATATGGAAGTGACTCTATATCTCCAACAGTACCACCAATCTCTGTGATTACAATATCATAGTCTCCTTTATTCCCTAATATTTGAATACGTTCTTTAATTTCATCCGTGATGTGCGGAATGACTTGAACTGTTTTTCCTAGAAAAGCCCCACGTCGCTCTTTATCAATTACTGATTGATAAATTCTACCTGTCGTTACATTGTTCGCTTGTGAAGTCGGAACGTTCAAAAATCGCTCATAGTGCCCTAAATCAAGATCTGTTTCAGCTCCATCATCCGTAACAAAACATTCTCCATGCTCATACGGATTTAAAGTTCCTGGATCAATATTGATATATGGATCAAGCTTTTGAATTGTTGTGGAATAACCTCTTGCTTGAAGAAGTTTTGCAAGTGATGCTGAAATGATACCCTTCCCAAGGGAAGAAGTAACCCCTCCAGTTACGAATACATACTTTGTTGAATTGGACATAAATAATAATGTGTAACTACGGGATGCAAATTTAAAAGTTTAAGTACATGAATAGCAGAATTTGACAGATTATTTTCAGACCATTCACTCTATTGATTAATTCGCTGTTGAGAAACAAAAGAAAAACATCTTGTATTCATTGCTATTCTACGAGGTAGATGCCTGAAACTTCAATTGTTATCAGTCGTTGCTTGTATAGATTTCCAACGGCTTGTTTAAATGTCTTCTTACTCATTCCAACAACAGCTCTGATCTCATCGGGATCACTTTTGTCTGTTAGTGGAATGTATTTTTTATTCTCTAAAATTTCCATTAGTACTTGAGCCGAATCAGATATCTTGGTACGGCTCGTTTTGTCTAGGCGGACATCTAGCTTTCCATCCTCTCTGACTTTTGAAATGTATCCAAACGTTTTTTCGCCTCGCTTTAGTTGGCGGCTGATGTCATTTTTAAAAATAAGCCCTGAATAAATTCCATCAACGATGACTTTAACGCCCAAGTCGGTTGTGTCACAAATCATGATATCGATCAATTGCTCCGGATCATACTCCTTTTTACATTCGTGCAAAAATTTATTCACCTTTGCCGATCCGTATAAACGATCTGTAGATTCATCTAAGTCAAGATAAACGAGGTAGTAACGACCTTCTTCAAATTTTAAGTTTTGCTCCTTAAATGGAACCATCAAGTCTTTCTCCAATCCCCAGTCCATAAACGCACCAAAGAAATTCACTTCTTTCACCTTTAAATAAGCGAAGTGAAAAAGCTCAATATACGGTCGCTCAGTAGTAGCAACAATTCGATCCTCAGAATCACGATAGATAAATACTTCCACACTATCATCAACGTCAAGATCGTCTGTAAGGTATTTGTTTGGGAGTAAAACATCGTTGTCCTCTTCATCACCAAGATATGCTCCAACAGATGTAAACCTGAGTAGTTTCAACTCATTAACCTGACCTATTTTCATTAAGTTTTAAAAATATAGCGATGATGCCTGCTTTGAATTTAAAATCAATAGTGGTAATTCTTGCTTGTTCATCATCAAATTCGATGCAAAATTATCAAATTGAGGGAATAAAGCTTCAGTATGATAAGAAATTGCAATCATCCCACAGTTCTTGGAATCTACATGATCAATGATACGGGTGTAGAAATTTCTTTTCTGAAGTAGATATACTTCGGCAGAATTGTTTCGATCCTCGTATTGTCCTTTCACAATTGAAAGACGGTTCTGTAGCCGTTGATTCAAAATTTCATCTGACTGCTTTTCAGCCAAAACATGAACTTTAGCATCAAGCATATGGGCCATATCACCTGCGACATTGATAATTTGAAGGCTTTCCTTAGTTAAATCAATCGGTACTGCAATCGTGTCGATTTCTTCAACTACTGTGTTTTTTTGCACTACTAAAAAAGGGCAATCTGCGCTTACAATGACTTTTAATGCATGGCTGCCGGTGAATGATTGCATCCCTCGCTTGCCATGTGTGCCCATAATAATCAGTTGTGCATGCTCTTCTTTTGCAATTCGACCGATATCAGAAAATATAGTACCAACTTTCGTTAAAGCTGAGAGCTCAACACCCTCGGGGACTTGAATCTCCGCTCTTAATTTATCGAGCTTCCTTTTCATAATTAACCCCGTCTCTTTGTCCTTAGCAAGATGTAGAAGCTGTATTTCAGTATGTACGTGCTTTCCTAAAAAAAGAGCGTAATGAAGCGCTTTTTCACTTACTGGAGTGAAGTCATAAGGAACTATGTATAAATTTTTACTCATCGCTTGCGGTATAATTCGTTCAATATGAAATTACAAATTGCACATCAGATACCACAATTCCAGTCAAAAGATTTCTGATTAAATGAGCATCTATGAACTACTAATTAAAGTTTTATACTTTGGAATTATCTTTTTCTCTTTCGTTGCCACCATTTTTTTTGTCCAGTGACGCTTGAAAATTCTCCAATAGTCCGTTTGTCTTTCTTTTTATCCTCTTTCAGAGAAGGAACATTTTTATCTTTCCGATCTTTATTCTCTTCCGTTTCTGGAGTTACGGCCACATGTTTATTTCCACCTGCTGGTGCACTCGGATTTGATGGGTTCTCCCACATCTTTTTTACTTTTTTCTTCTCAATTTCACCGGAGCGTCCTTGCACATAAATAGTTTGTTTTTGACCCTCTCCATCATATTCATTTACACCAATCACATCCTCTTTTAAGACCCATTTGTTTCCAGTAAAGGTAAAGGAATCATAGGATAAATCTGGAACATAGAAGGACCTGAAATCTTTCAGTGCCGGTGATTCGGGGGACAAATGATCCATCATTATTCGTTTTCGACTGGCCTCATAATTCAAATACATTGATGTTTTTTTGGAGTGCTCAAAAAACAAACGATAAGAAGTCGACCCTCCCATTTTGAATACAGGACTGCCGAGTTTTACCTTTGTCCCCGAGAAATACATTACATCAATCAATTTCATTTGACTCATGGATGAGTTGTGGTCCCATCCCAAAAGGGTGTACATTTGCCGTGATCCTTTTTTAATAGGAATTATCTTGTAGTACAAGGCACCATACCAATCATTTTCTGTAAGCATCCCTGAGGGCTGTGAAGGCATTCCAAAAGAAACATCTTTCAACTCTGAAACTTTGTATTTCTTCTTCCGTTTGTCATAGCGAAGTACATAACAGAAATAATCATGTTCCATGTTATCGCGTTCAACATTCCAGTTAATGATACGGACCAATTCGTCAGGACTGTCAATTATACCAACAGTTTTCAATTTGGTGAAGGAGTGGGTGAGTGCCTGTTCATTTTGCACAAAGAGCTCGAGACTTTTTTTGAATTTTGAATTGCAACTGTCTTTTTGCTCATCGTTGCGTGCTGCCCTTAATTCGCGAAGTAAGCTATCCAAGATCAGTTCATGCTGATCTAAGTGCGTTGTGTTCTGTCCAAAACAAAAGAATGTCGAAAGAACAATTACTATGTTTAATAGAAACTTCATATCCAACTAACGAATTTAAAACAATTTGTTACTTGTTTGGATTCTTTTCAAGGCAAAAAACCAAACAATGAATTCAAACTTAAGGGGTATTAACCAACTGAAAGTTGCTTTAAATCCGATATCGTTTGTGAAGGGTTTTGAGATCCAAACACAAAACTACCGGCAACAAGAGCGTCTGCACCTGCATTTATGAGAAGTTGTCCTGTTTCGAGATTTACGCCCCCATCTACTTCAATTACGGCTTTACTCTTAGATGCATCGATTAGGTTCCGAGTTTCTTGCACTTTATCAATAGCATTGGCGATAAATTTCTGACCACCAAAACCTGGATTTACGGACATAATTAGTACCAAGTCAACATCTTCTATGATGGTTTTTAGAACATCCACTGAAGTGTGCGGGTTCAATGCAACTCCTGCTTTCATACCATTTGACTTAATGAGCTGAATCGTTCTATGAAGATGGGTACAAGCTTCAAAGTGAACAGTTAGAATTGCAGCGCCACATTTTGCAAATTCCGCAACATATTGATCGGGATTTTCAATCATTAAATGACAATCTAGAGGTTTTCTAGCGTGTTTGTTAATTGCTTTCAAAACTGGGAATCCAAACGAAATATTTGGAACGAAAACACCGTCCATTACATCAATGTGGAACCAGTCAGCGTTTGAGTTATTGATCATTTCAACATCACGTTGAACGTTGGCAAAATCACAGGACAATACAGATGGAGCTATCGTTGGCATATTTTTTTTTAACAATAGTACTAAATTTCCTATTTCTCTCGTAATATTTGAAGGTATTCTTCATCGCGTCCATAAATATCCAAATGCATCACCATTGCATTTCCTTTTTTCACAACCGTTAGATAATCTACATAAATAGGAATTGGATCTACCAATTTTACTTGTATGTTTTCTGCTCGTGATATCAAACTGTCCAAGGTGTCAGGTGTCACATTATTTCGCTTTCGTGAAGTTCTATCCAGCTCCAAAATTGCTTTTGCTAAATCAACTGGATATTGCGTCCGCATGCATCCGTGTGAATAGGCGCGTACATCTGAGTAAAAAAGTCGTTTACTCGGAGTGTCATGGAAATAGACATTGTGCTCATTGTAAAAGTAAAATTTAATGATCCCTAGGGCATTTGAATACCCAGGCTGTTGGACAACTCGGAATGGGAAGGCATTTCGTTGAATAGAACTCCAATTAACGGTGGAGGGATCAATTTCTTCTCCCTTTTTGTAAATTTTATAATTGTGCTCAGCGAGGTAGTTCAGATTGCGTTTGACTGCGGGTAGTATTTCACGACTTGAAATTGAATACGGTACATTCCAAAATGGATACACCACCATTTTTTTTAGTTTGGACTCCAATTCTGGTGTTTGACTTTTGTATTTCCCAACTACTATGTTGTGCTCACTTTTAACGCTGTCGCTGTGAAACAGGCGCAATTTGTATTCTGGAATATTGATTTGAATGTACTTGTTTGGATACTTACGTTGTGACCTAAGCTTGTCCATTGCTAATACAATTCGTTCCACTTTGTGATAAGTACTTTCGTTGAGTGCCATAGATGTGTATTTGCCAACAATCCCATCTGGTTTTAGTCCATTTTCGATTTGGAATGTCAATAAAGCTTCGGTTATCATCAAGCTATCGTTCACACCTTCCTTGAGATAGCCTTTGGAAACGAGCGCATCACCTGCTTTTAAAAGGGCTTGTGTTGAATCGTATTTGGCAGACTTAATTTCAAATATAGTTGTATCAATTGGGTAGTTGGTGACAAGCGAAATAAGTCCAAGACCAATTGTTCTGTACGTAGAATCATCTGGTCCGAATTTCATAAATTGTTGACGCATATCCTGATCTGATTCAAACACAACAAGTTCATCAAATAGATCGGCTGGAATGTATCCTTTGGTATTCTTCTCTTTGGTTTCAAAATTGATAACACCATTTTTCAAATCATGAATGATTTGTGCTGTTAATGCTGTAATGCAGAGTTCATCTTGAATGAAATTGGTGGTTGTACAATAATCAAATCTATGTTTTGGGAGTCCTAAAACAGAATTATCGAGCAATACCTCTTTCAACGCCAATCCCTCTTCAGTCAGCTTTTCGCCTTCAATCCATCGGGGCTGGTAATTTCGCTTTTGGTAATAATCTTTCAAGTAATCCAAGGTGGAAGGTACCATTCCAAAGGAGGCGAGGTATTCAGTTGACAGGGCTGTTTTGATCTTATCATCAACACTAATGTCTTGATATTCAAAACTCTGAATGGTCTCAGTCTCTTCCTTTGTTTCCGAACAAGAGAATAACACAAGGACTAGCAGCGAAAAAGCGAGCAGTGATTTCATGCCTAAATGTATTTAGAATTCGTTAATTTAACCACCTTGATATATAAAATTCATCATATCTGATTTTCAAATGGTCTTAAATGTATTGAACATTATTGTATTGGTTACTGCTGTTGTATCAATTTTAGCTTTCACGAATAACGAAATCAGCCGTAAGTTGCTTTACATTCCATATGAAGTTAAAAACGGCAATAATTATACCAGAGTTTTTGGACATATGTTCATCCATGCTGATTACATGCACCTTGGATTTAATATGTTTGCGCTGTATTTTTTGGGAGGTGTTTTTCTCGATACAGGGGAACTCAGATATGTTGGAGTAGATGATACCCTCGTCGATACCTACGGTTCATTAAAAGGTCAATTTCATTTTTTAATATTGTACATTTTTGGTGGTCTATTCGCTACGTTGATTCCCTATTTACGTCATCACAACAATCCGAGTTATAGTTCCCTAGGGGCTTCTGGAGCTGTTTCTTCCGTTGTCTTTGCTGCAATTATTTGGAATCCAGGAATGACAATTCATTTAATGTTTATCCCTTTTCCTATCCCAGCATATATTTTTGGTCCTCTCTATTTGGCATTTGAATATTTTGCCGACCGCCGTGGCGGAGGAAATATTGCACATGATGCACATATTGGGGGCGCTTTATTTGGTATTGCGTACATTTTAATCATCAATATTGACAAGGGAAAGGAATTTTTAAGTTACTTTATATAAATATGTTATACGTAAATAGTAACGGAACAATATTAAGCAACGATGGCCCCACAATTCATTCGGGCAATCGAGGTCATCTCTATGGTGATGGTGTATTTGAAAGCATTCGAATCATTCGTGGAATGCCTGTTAATTTGGACAATCACATCGTGCGCCTGATGGAAGGTGCTGAGATCATAAAAATGCGTCCTCCAAGTTACTTTTCCGCTTCATTCTTTGAAGAAAAAATTATTGATCTACTGCAACGATCGGAAATTCTGGAAGGAGGGAAGTGCCGTATCTCGTTGGATCGTTCAACAGGAGGGACTTACAGTCCAGAATCAAATGAAGTAGAATTCTTTATTGAAGTGTATCCGCTTGAAACAAATAATTTCAGCTTAAACCAACGGGGTCTTGAAATTGGCCTCTTTGCCGATTTAAAAAAGGCAAAGTCCAATTTGTCAAATTACAAAACAAAAAACGGCTTGATCTATATTTTGGCATCTATTGCTGCCAAAGAAAAAGATTTGGATGACGTTCTAATTAGTAACACGGCTGGAGGAATTTTGGAGAGTACAGCCGCCAACCTGTTTGTTGTTAGTAATGGTGCTTTGTACACCCCAGGACTTGAAGAAGGCTGCCTTGCAGGTACAATGCGTATGCAAATTATTAATCTTGCGATCGCCAATGGAATGAAAGTTTATGAATGCAATATTTTACCACAAAATCTGCTGGTTGCTGATGAAATATTCTTAACCAATGCCATACAAGGCATTCTGTGGGTAGGGGGATATCGAACAAAAAGATACTTTAACAATACATCAAAATTGTTGATTGAACTGTTGAATAAAAAATGGCGTTCAACCGATTAAGCAGCTTTACGAAGCGATTATGGATGGAAAAAATAGATGCAATATCACTGTTGGTTCGACTGTGCAAGTTGTATTAAAAAAAGACCAATCGACTGGCAGTACTCATGAAGGCGTCGTAAAGGATATTTTGACCAAATCAAAATTCCATCCTCACGGTATAAAAGTGCGTCTCCAAGACGGTAGTGTAGGAAGGGTAAAAACTATTGTATACACCTTAGGAATCAAAGAGTGAATTAATATTTGAGTAAAAAAAATGTATTCATTTCTCAAAAATGTAAGAAAAGAAGAGGTTTTAAACATTAACATATTATAGGATTTTGTTTTTAATATTTCGTATGTTCAGTAACGAAGCGGTGTTTTGAACAAGTTAAATTTTGATTCTTAGAATAGAGTCCCTATTTTAGACGAACAATTAAACATACGAAATATGAAAAAAATATTATTCTCAACAGTTTTTACAGCTTTATCAGCACTATCGGTATTTGCTCAAACTTCAGTGCCAGTCGGTACTGCTGCACCAACTTTTACTGTGACAGATGTACATGGTGTCACACATGATCTTACAGCGATAACAGGATCAGGAAAGTGGGTACTAATTGACTTTTTCTTTACAACATGTGGGCCATGTCAGGCTGTTGCGCCATACGTAACAGAACTTTACAATAAATACGGTTGTAATGAAGGAGATTTATTTGTTATTTCAATTGATACCGGTGACTCTGACGCTGATGTTCTTGCCTATGAGGCTTCATTTTCAGGATCTAATCCCGGACCTTCTGTGAGTGGCAATGACGGAGGTGGTAACGCTGTAGTCAGTGCTTATGGAGTTTCAGCATTCCCAACAATTGTTTTAATTGGATCTGATGGTAACGTGAAGTTGGCAGACATCTTCCCAGTAAGTTCAGTTGCAACGTTTGATAACGCATTTAGTGGAGTATCATTCAGCCCAACAGTGATGGCGTGCGCTAATTCGGGAATTACAGAGAATGCATTTGGAAACAACATCAACTTATTTCCAAATCCATCAAATGAAAACACAACAGTTTCATTGGTGTTGAAGTCTGAAAACGAAGTAGTTCTATCTGTGCACAACCTTCTTGGCGAGCAAGTTGCTTCACATTCCTACAAAGGAATTGAAGGTGAGAATTCGTTTGAACTTAATACAAATGAACTTAGTTCGGGCAATTATATAGTCAATGTGACGACCGGAGAAAGTTCAACACAACTGAATTTGTCAGTTCTGAAATAATTGACATTAAACCATTGCAAAGCCCTGATGAAGTTTCATCAGGGCTTTTTGTTTTATGAGTTTCTCAAATAAATCGACGCAAGAATTCTACAGAATCAGGCGTTTTTTGTTTGTCCTGAACCTCCAATTGTTTACAAGTTTGAACAAGTAAGTTCGCATTCTAAAAAGAGAACCATTACATTTGTGGTGTCCAAAAGACAAAGAAATTAAGCAAAAAAGGATATGGCAAGGTCAAGTGAAACTTTCGGAAAGAAAGAAAAAGAAAAGAGAAAGCAGCAAAAGAAGAAAGAAAAAGCAATGCGCAGAGAAGAGCGCAAAGCGAATTCCGAAGGCGGAGGGCTCGATAACATGATGGCCTATGTTGATGAATTTGGAAATATTTCAAGTACACCTCCAGATCCTACAAAGAAAAAAGTAGAAATCAAGGCTGAAAATATAGATATTGGTGTTCCTAAAAAAGAAGAAGTAGAATATGACCCGATACATAAAGGTCGTGTCAGCTTCTTTGAGCACAGCAAGGGGTATGGCTTCATTAAAGAAATGGATTCTCAAGAAAGTTATTTTGTTCACATCAACAATTGCAACGATGAAATCACTGAAGGAAACTTGGTGAATTTTGAGCTTGAGAAAGGCCCTAAAGGAATGGTTGCGGTAAAGGTGAATCTAGACAAATAAGCAGTCCAAAAACTTGAAAGCTCAATCAACATAGATTGGGCTTTTTTATTGGTGTCAATTGTAATGCACGAAGAAAAACAGCCGGAAGGACAAAATAGATTGCTCAATCAAGTTGAGGATTGTATCGACACACTCCACAAGTTGCTGGATGATACAAATCAATTGCTTGAACTGCCTGAAGAAATTCGTATTGCATTAATGAAAGCCAGCGGTCTGCTTTCAAGGCCCAATCGTGAAGAATTTCAAAAGAGAAGAAAAAACGCCAAAAAGGCGGAGCGAAGGAAATTGCAAGAACGCGACAAGCATGCCCGAAAAGAAACTGGGATTCGCAGCGCCAGAGAAGCGTCAATTTTTGTCGCTCCAAAACTCATCGAACAATCCACGGAAGCGAAAGATACAAAGCACTTGTCCTCACCACGTAATTGCTATGTGTGCAAAAAAGAATATTCAAAATTACATCACTTTTATGATGCCATGTGTGATGAATGTGGCGACTTAAACTATGCGAAACGGTTTCAAACAGAAGATTTGTCAGGTCAAGTTGCCATTGTTACTGGCTCTCGCCTCAAAATTGGATACCACATTACCTTAATGATGCTTCGTGCCGGAGCTACGGTAGTCGCAACAACACGATTTCCTGTGGATTCTGCTTTGCGATTCTCTAAAGAAAAAGATTTTACCGAATGGGGGAACCGTTTGAAAATTCATGGGTTGGACCTAAGACACATTCCAAGCGTTGAGATTTTCTGTAATATGATAGAGCAGCAATACGATCGACTGGACATCTTAATCAACAATGCCGCTCAAACTGTAAGACGTCCTGCGGGCTTCTATGCCCATCTGATGCCAAATGAGGAAATGCCCATTGAAAAATTGCCGGAATATGCTCAATTGGTGTTGTCTGATCATACGATGTGTTTACAAGAACTACAGCACCTTTCTGGAACAATATCGAATTCAAAAAATAGTGCATCTGTTGTTACCTGGCATGGGTCTGAACCTGGTGTTGGAATTCGTGCATCTGCGAAGCTCTCTCAAATACCTTACAGTTTTGACAATTCATTGGCAGCCTCCGAGGTTTTTCCGGAAGGCAAGCTTGATGCAGACCTTCAACAGGTTGACTTGAGAAGAACAAACAGCTGGCGGTTAAAGCTTGGTGAAATTGAGACTCCCGAGATGGTTGAAGTTCAGCTGGTGAACTCTATTGCCCCCTTTGTATTGTGCAATCGCCTTGCTGCGCTTATGAAAAAAGAAACTACCGGAATGAAACACATCATCAACGTTTCCGCCATGGAAGGTAAGTTCCATCGTTTTCACAAAGAAGACCGACATCCACATACCAATATGGCAAAAGCCGCGCTCAACATGATGACCCATACTTCAGCCTCAGATTTTGCAAAATATGGGATTTATATGAATGCCGTTGATACAGGATGGGTCACCGATGAGGATCCAGTTCATTTATCAAAGAAGAAGGAAAAAGAGCATGATTTTCAACCGCCTTTAGATATTGTTGACGGTGCTGCACGTGTTATGGATCCACTATTTGATGGCATCAAAACAGGGAAACATTGGTCCGGGAAATTCCTAAAGGATTATTTTCCTATTGATTGGTAAGCGTGCTTTTCAATCGATCACTTAACTTTGTAAAAAATTAGAGCATGTCTTCCTTCAATCAATTCCAACTTAAAAAGCAGCTAAACAATGCTATCATTGATTTGGGGTTTGAGGAACCCACTCCAATTCAGAAAGCATCATTTTCTGTAATTCTATCAGGGAAAGATGTTGTGGGTATTGCGCAAACAGGTACAGGAAAAACACTGGCATATATGCTTCCTGTTCTCGAAGAACTGACGTTCTCAAAACAAGTATCTCCAAGAATATTGGTGGTTGTTCCAACCAGAGAGTTGGTTATACAAGTCGTTAATGAAATCGAGGGGTTTGTAAAATACATGAGTACTCGCGTAATTGGTGTATATGGTGGTGTCAATATCAAACGTCAATCTGCTGAATTGTATGAAGGATCTGACATAATAGTGGCAACTCCAGGACGCTTGTACGATTTAATTATCAATCAATCCCTCTCGGTAAAAACCATTAAAAAGTTAATCATTGACGAAGTAGATGTTATGTTGGACTTGGGGTTCAAAACGCAAATCACCAACATAATAGAACTGCTGCCAGAGCGCCGTCAGAACATTATGTTTTCGGCAACAATGACAGAATATGTAGACAATTTAATTGATGACTTTTTTATCGCACCAACGAAAATATCGATTGCTGTAAGCGGTACACCTTTGGATAACATCACACAAGTTTGTTATGCTGCAGAAAACTTTTTCACAAAGGTAAATCTGCTGAAACACCTGCTTAAGAACCGAGAGGAGTTTTCAAAAGTATTGGTATTTACATCAAATAAGAAAAGTGCAGACCGTGTATTTGAAGGATTGGAAGAGGAATTTGGAGAAGAAACATGCATCATTCACTCCAACAAATCACAGAATTACAGAATTCGTTCCATTGAGGAATTCGATGAAGGTAAAAATAGAATACTTGTTTCAACGGACATTATGGCACGTGGTCTCGATCTCGATACTATTTCTCACGTCATCAATCTCGATGTACCTGCCTACCCTGAGAACTATATGCACCGTATTGGTCGAACAGGTCGGGCAGAGCGAGAAGGGAATGCAATCTTAATGTTCACTGAAAAAGAACAGGTGTTTAAGTCCGAGATTGAACAATTGATGAGTTACAGAATACCTGAAGTTTCGTTTCCACGAGAAGTTGCCATCTCAAAAACGCTGCTTCCTGAGGAGCGACCGGTGGACGCGATGCTCAAGAATGAGAACCGTAACGAGAAAGGTACGATCAAAACAACTACTGGACTTCACGAGAAAAAAGAAAAAAATAAAAAAGTGAATTTGGGCAATTCAAAAAAGAACAAAAAGAAACGGAAGTACAAAAAGCCGCAAACAAGAGGGGACAAGACGTATCACAAACGACAAAAAAGGGGATAGTCTACTCCTCTGATTCCTTTGCTTTGCGCATGACTTCCTTCAAGCGCTCAGCCAACAAAATCTTTGCATTTCGTTTTTTAGCTTTCTTTTGATTCAAAAGCCGTGTGTGCTTCTTCTTATTTGCTGTATTTTTTTGTTTTGCCATTGTTCCAAAGGTACTCGTTCCTGTCTTTAAAATAATCACGCGGATGTGAGATAATCGTCAGAATCGGTGCGGTACACTTCTAAATCCAATGGAATCGTAAAGCACTCGGTATGGCTGGAGAGCTTAGCAATAACCCTTTCAAGCCCTCTTAGTGGATTTGAACTTTTCTCTATGTATTCCAATGCGCCGTTTTTCAATGCTTTTAAGGTCACATCCAAATACTCTTGAGCGGAAAGGTAGATGACATGTGTATCGGTTCCACATTTTCGTTTTACGATTTCTAGAACCTCAAGGCCTGTGCAATACTCGAGTTGGTGATCCAGAATCAGAATATCCGGCTTCTCATCCAGTTGGGCGATCATGGTCAGTTCTGAGTCGAAATAAGAGACTTCACGCCCCTCTTGACTGAGGTGTGCTTTCAGTACATTGCCAAAATGCCGGTTGTCTTCTAGAATAAATATTTTAATCGTTTTTTTCATTTTAAAGTGGTTTCATTGTTTGTCCAACTGAATGTGAGTGTCTTTTCATGCTTCGTTTATGTCATTGATGATGACAGTTCGGGTTCTTCCAATTTCGAGAGCAAATTCCTTAATTCACGCACGAATTGCTTTGCTTCGTCGAGCACTTCGCACTCTTCGTATTCAATTTTCCGTGTCAATTCGGCCAATTTATTTTCATTCAGATAAATCAAGGAGGGGCGAAGGCTGTGACAAATCTCTTTGATTTCTTGTTCCTTTTTAGTTTCTATGCATTTTGTGAGTGTCTTTATTTTGGCTTTGGAATCTTCAACAAAAATTTGATTCAATTCCTTATTCAAGGTTGGTTCCGTGAGGGCAGGGGATACACCATTTGAAGTTGAACCTTTCGTTGAATATTTCTCAATAATTCTTGCGAGTTCACCAAGTGTGTAGGGTTTTGTTAGGATGCCATTCATTCCAGAATCTATGCATTTTTGTCGATTGAATTCATCTGCATTGGCCGTAATTCCAATAATTGGAAGTTCTTCCAATCCGACTTCATTTCGCAGCACCTGTGTAGCTGTCACACCATCAATATTACGCATTCGCATGTCCATCAACACGAAATCAACAGGAGTACTTTTCAAGTATTCGATTGCCTCTGAACCGTCAGAGACGATTGTAAATGAAGCACCAAGAGTTTGCAGTTGACTTTCGATTAAGAATTGGTTTACCTTATTGTCTTCGGCAACTAAAATCTTTATTCCGTTGAGTGACTGTCTGGCCATCTCATTGTCCAATTGCTTCGTGCGTTCTTTTGGTGTTGATGCCTTCATCATTCGGATGTACACTTCAAACGTGGTTGTATTGTTGGAGGAGGAAACATTGATTTTACCATCCATCAAATTCAAAATCTTTTTGACGATTGGCAATCCCAGTCCAGTGCCGCCAAATTCACCTCTTTCATTGTTTTTCGCTTGTTCAAAATTCTCAAAAATAACTTCGAGATCATCTTCTGGAATTCCAATACCCGTGTCTTTAACAATGATCTGAATCACATCACTCTCTGGAGAAGAACTGAAGACATTGGCCGTGAGTTTCACTTCTCCATAAGACGTGAATTTAATTGCGTTGGAGAGCAAGTTGTAGACGACTTGCTCCATTTTATTGGCGTCGAATTCATAAATGAGCTCTGGATCTAAGTTCAATTCTAAAACGTAATCAAACTCTTTCTTTTTTGCTTGATTTTCAAATAGATAGAACGATTGACTCAAACTTTTGTTTAAGTTCATTGGTCGCAATTCCAGACGTTCTTTTTTTGCGTCCATCTTGGACACCAAAAGAAGCTCATTGATCAGTGCCAACAATCCTTTGCCTGAGTGTTTCAAGTGGTTGACTTGCGCCAAAGTCTTGTCATCAAGGTTTTTCTCACCCATCAATTCTGAAATTCCAACAATAGCATTCAATGGTGTGCGAATTTCATGACTGATATTTGCCAAGAACAATTCTTTGGATTTCAATGCTTCTTCGGCATTGAAGCGTGCTACTTTGAGCTCTTTTTCCAACATCTTTTGTTCAGTGATATCCAAGTGCATTCCAAAGGAGCCTTTAAAGCGGTTGTATTCATCATAGAACGGTGCACCACTGACGAGCACCCATTTTTTTGACCCATCCTTTCGGACAAGTTGTATTTCATAGACATTTGGATCTCCATTCTTTCGGTCTGCAAGTTGTTTCTTGTACAATTCCTTGCCGTCATTGTCGAGAAGGAAATCCATTCCTTTTTTACCTTTTAATTCATCTGCTGTGTACCCAGAGAGTCGACAAAATTGTGGATATGCTTTTATGATATTGCCTTCTGGATCAACTTCCATAAGCCCCAATTTCATGTTCTCAATGACGGATCTGTATTTCTCTTCGCTGCGCAGTAGTGCTTTTTGTAATTTTTTACGTTCTGTGATGTCACGCCCAGTGGCATTGAAAACCATTCCTTTGGAGGATTCTAAAGGTGAGGTCTCAACATTCTGTCCGAGCCAAACTTCCGTACCGTCTTTTCGGAGTATTGGAAACTCTGTATAAGTCGTGGTCACTTTGTTTTCAAATTGGAAGCGGTAAAAACTATTGACACGTTTTTTGTAGTTCGGTGCGATAAGGTCAATGAAATTCATCTTCAGCAATTTCTTCTGCGAATACCCAGTGAGTTTGACGCCTGCCGGGTTTACATACGAAAAATGTCCATTTTCATCAATGCGATAGATGATATCGCTTGACGACTCAATGAGGTCCTGGTATTGTTGTTTTTGCTTCTCTTTTTCGAGCTCCAACATTCTTTTTTCTGTCACATCCTCAATCACGACCATGCGTGCCTCAGTCGCATTAAAGATCACGTCATTTCCTCTCGCAACAACATGAAATTCATTTGAATGGGCATCTACGTGTGTCCATTCGACTTCTTCATTGAGTCCTTTATTTACTGCTTTGAGGTGTTTTTTGACTTGTTTCAATTCTGATTCTGGGTGCAGGTCAAGGATATTTTTTGAGAGAAATTCCGCTTTTGAATAGCCATATTTCTCTATAGCGATGTCATTGATGGCAAGAATTTTATAATCCGTCGATTGGTAGACGAGAATGGGGAAGGGGTGTTTATCGAACAGGACACTCAGGTTTTCCTGTTGCGCCATCGCTTCACCGAATTGCTTGAGTTGTTGTTTCGCTGCGGCAAGTTCTTTGTTTTTTTCTTCCAAGCGAAGTTCTGCACGCTTTCTAGCTGCGCGCTCTTCTCTCAATACATCTTCATATTTTTCTTTATCTATCAATCTTTAAACGAGTTTGTGTGGCACATACGACAATCAACAACCGATACAAACAACAAACACAACAAGGCGTTGTCCGTGATTTGGTTCACTGTAAAAAGCAACTAAATGCATCCGACAAACAGGTTTGTTCCAGCTCATCTGAATTCGTTGAAAACAATTAAGGTTCCAATGTCGCAGCGCAAATCAATATAGTAATTTTAATGCTGACAGCATAATTTACGAACCAATAAATCGTACTCAATTAGCCTATTGGCCTTGAAAACTAATATTTCATACCGACAAGTGATTGTTTTAATTTCTTGCTGGTAATTCAGCATTTAAGAATCCAAGAATCGAGAAATTTTGGCAAAAATCATGTCTTGATTCCGATTATATTTAATGTTATGAAAAGACTAAACCTCATTTTTCTGTTGGTATTGCTGTGCTATTTGATTTCGTGCAATCGAAAGGGGTGTTCCGACCCAAAGGCCATGGGCAGTAACCCCGGCGCAAAGAAATACTGCTGTTGCCTCTACGAGACATCTCTTGTTATTTGGTTTGATGAACAAACCATACAGAATTTAGAAGCTGATTTTATTTCAAATTTAACGTATTACCTCGATGGAGATTCCATTAGTAGGTCTGATCTGTCCTACACGGATTCCCTACTTATGTGCCACCACATCAACTCCCTAACCTACAATATGAACAAAGCACTACGCCATAGAATGGAAGCAACTTCTGAAGGATTGAAAGAGCTGGCAGAACTGTGTTACCGTCATTTAAAAAGTATCGTTGATCTAGAAAACAAAAGAATTGCCAAACATTAGATTATGTTAAATAGAACTTGAGTTCGGGTTGTGGACTATACCGCAATTGCTAAGAACAGCAGGTTGTAGCGTTTGTTCTGACTATTTTTTTGCCTTTTAGGATTACAATAGTGACCTAAATTTTAGTTCAATTATTTTTTAATTATTTATTAGATTTGAAACATGAGAACACTAAGCCGCCCGTTTTTAATAGCATTTTCTTGCTATTTGTCTTCATACAATCGAAAAGGCTGTACTGATTTGAATGATTTGTTGTTTAAATCATCCATTAATCTTTATCGGGAGTCTTGTGAACTGATATTTCTACCTTATTTCAATTGATGCCATAGTTATTGTTAAACAATTAATATTAACTTGATTGATAATTTTTTGAATCCAATAACAACAACGGAAAAAGCTTGATTTAATCAAGCCTTTTTTTAATGATCAATAACCATCATTGAACTATCATCGACTTTGAAGCATACACGTACGCCACACTTGCCCTATAATTAATATTATGTTAAATAGTAATAGAGCGCATTTGCTTCATTGTTAATTCTCAAAAAATTCACTATACTTAATTATATGAAAAAAATGAAGGTCTTTTTTGCGCTGTTGTTGGCGTTTATGTTCTCAACATTATTTCTCCCCTACACATCAAATGGGAATGAATCTTTATTTGGACGAGAATTTCCACTTGCCATTATTTCCGCATTTGTCGCGTTTGTAAATGTCGTATTTGTGTTTTTCACCGTTTCCAAATACATGTCCTTTCTCGTAGGCTTACTGTCGCTTTCAAATGTATTTTTCTCAATTTTTATTATTGTCTCAGTTTCTATTTACACACAAACCGAAACGCGCCAAGATTTAAATATTGGTCTTGGATTGCTGTGTAATCTGGCAATTACCATCTTACTCGCTTCGCTTACAGCACAGTTCACAATAAGGAATTTGCGTCAAAAATCAAATGACTAAATCCTCTTCTGGAGCCATCTCAATTCCCTCTTATTCGATTCCACAGGTCCGAAAAAGCTGTACCTACACCCCCAATTTCACTTAAATCCGGCGGCACACGTTCTACAGTAACCTTGTTATTTCCTGCCGGAGTTAACTTGTATTTCCACATAAAAGGAGAACGATCAGGGTCAAAACCAAATTGCCCAAAGCGGGTATCATAGAAATACAAGAAATCTTCCTCCTGCTGAACAAAATACCATCCTGCGGAAATTTTCACGATTTGTTTCACCTCCGCTTGATCCATGTATGGCTCCAACAACTTGCCGTTTTTAGGAATTTCATTCGAAAAAGAAATCTCCTTTGAATCCAGAAATGAATAATAGGCCAATCGAATACCTCCCTCTGTCTGAATTTGAGCATTCCAAAGTACAGTATTGAGAGGTGTTGGACGTGTATCCATCTCAAGATACTCAATTTTGTTTTTTTCAAGGCTATTTTCAAATTTAACAAAAGAAATACCCTTCAAGGCAATGGTCAGTACCATATATGTGCTACTTACAATCAGACCAATCGTGTTTAGCTTTTGACGTCTGGGATTGTTGCGCTTATGGAACATCGCTGCCATTGTAAAGGCCAAAAATGGCAATGTATAGAGCGGATCTACAACAAAAATGTTTTGGTAAGCAACCCGGTAGTCAAACGGCCAAAAAAATTGTGTCCCCCATGTCGTATGGTTGTCAAGCATCGGGTGTGTGACCAAAGCCCAGAAAAACAACCAGGACCAAGGTATCCTTCCAACTTTTCTTTTTTTATGTATTTTCTCGGCAATCCAACCCAAAACTGGAGCCATCAGAACGGCAAAAACAATGGAATGAGAAAAGCCTCTGTGCATTTCTGTTGCCGTAATTGGATCTACAAAACTTCTTAGAAAGACATCCAAATCCGGAATGGTTCCAGCTATAGCACCCCAAAGCATTGCTCGAGTTCCAACTTTTCGACCAAGTACGGCCTCTCCTACTGCCGCACCTAATACTATTTGAGTTAACGAATCCATTGATATATAAAATTTGATCTGAACAACAGACGCAATTCAAAATCAACTGTGTGATATTGAGTGGCAAAAATAAGCATAAAGAACTTTAATAACAGAAAAATAATTCCTCTCAATGCTGTATTAAAGACCAAGTACTACAACTCCGATTTATAAGACAAAAAAATTCGTCTTGGTCAGGACCAAGACGAATTTGAGCATAAATAATAAATGGTAGATTAGGGAATAGTAGATAGCTTCAAGCGATTAACGAAATCCAGCAAATCCACCAGATAAATCATAAATTTCAACAAACGACAGACCTTTCATTATTGCACTTGCTTTTGCACTTCGTGAACCTTTGGCACAAAAAACGAGGGTCGGACGAGTTGGGTCAAGTTCTTTTATTTTTTTTTCAAAGTTTGAATTCAATACGTCAATATGCATAGCTCCATCAATTGTTCCTCGCAAAAACTCTTGTGAAGTACGAACGTCGATAATTTGAACGTTTTCAGTGTTCATTTTCTCTTTGAATTCATCAACTGTTATTATCCTGTAAGTTGATTGAGTGCTACTTTCTTGCGCCTCTGTTGAGCAGGCCATCAAACCAAGTATTAATCCAAAAGCTATAAGTTGCCTCATGTATTTACCAAACTTGTAAATATAGATGAACTGGTGCATTCCATATGTAACACTTGTTACAAAGATTCAATTACCTTTGCGATTATGTTTTCTAGAGAAGAACAGAAGCAATTAAATACAGAATTTTGGGATCGCTTTCGAAAAAAAATGCGCAATCACAAATCGTCAAATGGTCGGGGAATCAATTGGATCAACTATCCTTCCGACGTAAAGGATGTATACATTCGGCTCGAGGCAGATTCGAAAGGCGTTCGCTTTTGTTTTGATATTCAGCCGAAAGATGATGGAATTAGATCGATCATTTGGGAGCAAATGACAGAGTTAAAAGTCGTTATGGAAACTGAAATCGGCAAAGCTACAGGATGGAACGAGAGCGACCATCAATTCAATGGAAGAACCGTTTCAAGAATTGTTTGGGAAGCACCAACATTGAATTTCTACAACAAAAAAGACCATGCTGCTATTGAGACTTTTCTAGAGAGCAAATTGATTCATTTTGATGTCTTTTATCAAGAGTTCAAAGATATTCTAATTAACCTCGTTGAATAAGTATAAAACACTAATTTTGTGGCATGACTAAAACAATTTACATCTTTACACTGTCGTTCTTTTCGTTCTGTTCTATTGGGCAGACAACTGTCTATTCGGAAGATTTCCAAAATGGACTTCCAACCGACTTTACTGTTATCGATAATGATGGCCTCACTCCTGCTCCTGCAGTCAGCAACTACACAGCAGCTTGGATTGAATTGGTTGACCCAACAAATACGTCAGATACCATCGTTGGCTCCACATCTTTTTTTAGTCCAGTTGGCCAGGCTGACCGTTGGCTAATTACTCCAAAAATCGGTCTCAGTGACTACGGGAATATTTTATATTGGGATGCAAAATCTCAAGACCCCTCCTATCCTGATAGTTATATGGTACTTGCATCAAAAACAGATAATGCACTTACAAGCTTCACAGATACCCTACTCTATGTCAATGATGAATTGTTTGAATGGAATTACCGGGAAGTAAATCTAAGTCAAGCCGGGCTCAACAATGATTCGGTACACATTGCATTTGTCAACAGAACCAATGATGGATTTCAGTTGTACATCGATTCCATTTCAGTAGTTACAAATGATCCCGTTGGTTTGCAATCACCTGAAGTTTCATGGGTTTCTGTCTCCCCTAACCCAGCAACAGACTTTGTTCATATTAAAGGTAGGTTTGATTGCGCTGAACTGTACACTTCATCTGGAGTTTGTATCGAAAAGATCACGAACTCAACCCTTGATTTGACATCGAGAAGTAAAGGTGTTTATATGCTTCGAATTTTCAATGAAGGCCACTCTCAATTCGAGCGAATCGTAGTTCAATAGCCACTTAAAGTCAGATTCAACTCTGAATTGTGAAATTGCGGGAGCGGCTGCCTTTTCAGTCATTCGCTAAAATATCAAATTGCTCTTGATTAGATTGGAGTACACCTCTTCAGTTACAGCCTCTCGAGATGAAGCATTCAATGTCATAACTCCATCACCGTAATCAAGCCCTTCGATTGATTTGAACATGAACCGTGTTCCATTCCACTCGTACAGGCACAAAAACAAGGTTTCCTCCTCAACGAGATAATGTGCGACAATGATATCTTTGGCCTCTTCCCCATCTTGAAATCCAACAAAATTTCCACGAAAACCATTGACACGAGCAAGTGTTCCATTGATTCGCTCGTAAACAGCGATATGTCGAACAGGAGGAAGTGGCTTCACTTCATTTTTTAAACGAATGCCTGCCTTTATTTCAACGATAAAAGCATCTTTTGTAGGTGTATCATTTTTGAATGGTAAGATTTCAAAATTCTCGGGACTACATTCTGCTGTTCCGCCCAATGAATCTTTCAATACGCAAATATCAAGCTCCTGAAGCAAGTCAACATCTGATACATCTTCAAATGAATTTCCACTGAAATTTGTAACATGATCCGTCACAGTTTTGGACTTTTTCTCCGGCGTATCATTGGTCACATCCTCACCGCACGAAAGCAAGACCATGAAGGAAAGGAATAAGGGCAAAATAAATTTCATTGTTCTCATAATTCAAATTCATCGGAAAGTTACGGAAAGATATTTAGTGCTTTCTCCATTGAAACATCAAATTTCTCCTTGTTCACAGAATGTTCCAATGCTTGACTCTCAAACCAAGAAATCATCGATTCAGTAGGCATGTTCCCAGTTAGATCATCGGCTGCCATTGGACATCCGCCAAAACCTTTAATTGCACCATCAAACCGTCTACAGCCGGAATTATACGCCGACTCGATCAATTTTTCTGCAGCATCGGGAAATACATGCAAGTGGCCACCAAATTCAACTTGAGGTAACTCAGGAATCAGTAGGCTAAAAAGTTGATTCACGCTATCTGGATTTGCGACTCCAATGGTGTCCGAAAGTGCCATTATCGATACTCCTAATTTTCGATGAAGTTTCTCGCACCATTCAGCCACAATCTCAGGACACCACTCATCACCGTATGGATTTCCGAATCCCATTGACAAATAAAGCACCAACTCTTTGTTGTTCTTTAGCACCAAATTTTGAATTGCATCCACGAGCGAAAATGACGCTTCAATCGTTGCATTGGTATTTCTTTTTTGAAATTGTTCGGACACTGAAAAAGGATAACCAAAACAATTGATTCGATCAAAACCTACGGCATCATGGGCCCCTCGTTCATTCGCAACAATGGCCAACAATTTTGATTCTGATGGATTTAAACCATCCAATACGGCTGCTGTATCGCGCATTTGCGGAATTGCTTTAGGTGAAACGAAACTACCAAAGTCAATGGTATCAAAGCCACACTCCAATAAGGTATTGATGTATGCAATCTTTGTTTCTGTAGGTATGAACTCAGAAATACCTTGCATCGCATCCCGAGGACATTCAATTAGTTTGATTTTTTCCATACCTATCGTATTTATAATTACACCCTTAATATCTCGCAAGGATTGCTTTATTGATATCTTTCACCAATTTAGGTCCTTCATATACAAACCCAGTATACAATTGCACAAGATCAGCACCTGCATCCATTTTTTCCAAAGCATCTTCAGCGGAGTGAATCCCGCCGACACCTACAATTGGAAATGCTTTGTTCGACTTTGTTGCCAAATAACGTATGACTTCTGTAGAACGTGCCTTTACTGGTTTTCCTGAAAGTCCACCTGCACCGATAGATTCAATTCGATCGTTCGAAGTTTTTAGTCCATCTCGAGAAATTGTCGTATTCGTTGCAATTACACCGTCCAATCGCACTTCTTGAACGATCTCAATTATGTCATTCAATTGAGCGTCTGTTAAGTCTGGAGCAATTTTCAAGAGAATGGGTTTTCTTTCTGCTTGCTTGGCATTTTCCAATTGCAAGGACTTCAAGAGCTCAGTCAAGGGTTCCCTCTCTTGTAATGCTCTTAAATTCGGTGTATTTGGAGAGGAAACATTAACAACAAAATAATCGACAACATCGAAAAGTGCATTGAACGACTTAATATAATCCTGCGTTGCTTTCTCATTTGGTGTGCTCTTGTTTTTTCCAATATTCCCACCAATAATTAATTTTGTTTTTTTGATCCTGAGGTTCTTCAAAGCGTTATCTACGCCATCGTTGTTAAACCCCATTCGATTGATGATACCTGCGTCTTCTTTAAGGCGAAACAAACGTGGCTTTTCATTTCCTGGTTGACCCAATGGAGTTACCGTTCCAATCTCAATAAAACCAAAACCACAATATGCCAAGTCATTGAACATGGAGGCATTTTTATCAAATCCAGCCGCTAAACCTACAGGGTTGTCGAACTCAATGCCAAATACTTTCGTTTTGAGTCTTGAGTCTTCCAAACGGAACCGTTTCGTCCAGAGCGTTTTCATTCCAGGAATGGCGAGTGTGGCACGAATCAGCCACGCAGTGAAGTAATGAATCTTTTCAGGATCGAAAAGAAATAGTACAGATCGAATAAGTTTAAACATTTGAATCGTTTTCACAAAGGTATAAACGACAATGAGGCGACCGAAGCCACCTCATTGATATCTTTCAAAAAAATATTAACAATTGGTTTAAAACCTATATTTCCCTCGTTTTACAC
>Ga0233395_1000178_pt1 | contig 33002 bp, 55 predicted proteins | sample 27DmetaG_FD_186029 | JGI IMG/M metagenome (GOLD analysis project Ga0233395, IMG submission 186029) | Seawater microbial communities from Monterey Bay, California, United States - 27D | ecosystem: Environmental > Aquatic > Marine > Coastal | place: USA: California | collected 2016-10-12 | reverse complement strand
AGCAAACTTATAGTTTTGAATAGCTGCTTTTAAACTTAATACTGTTACACCTATTTCTTTACTTATTTCTTTTAAAAGTAAATCATAGTCTTTAGAGGTTATCTCTGCCTTTAATCTTTTTAATGCTGTTAAATGCATTTCTTTTGTCCAATTTGTCATAATGTTTGTTTTTAAATTCTATACAAATATACAACTTTTTTTGAAACTAAATGTTAAAATTTTCTTAAAATAAAAAAAGGGTTACATTTTACTGCAACCCCTAAAAACAAAAATATAACAAATGAGAGAATTTAATTATACCCAAATATAATACTTATATATGTTTTAATATAGTTTTTAGTAGATTAGTTATTAACCAATACTGATATATGTTTATTAATTACCCTTTTTGAAACACCTATCATTTTTGCAATATCTGATGATTTTGTGTTTGGTAATAAATCTAAAATTAATGATACCTTTTGCTTTGTCTTTAATTGATTATCCTTTGCTATATTATATGCTTGTTCTGTTAAAAATAACTCGTTTTTCATATTAGCTAAATACTTAAATGATGCTTCTTTTTTCCTTTCATACAATTCTTTTGTCCATTTAGCAATGCAATAATGTATCCAACTATAAGCATCTATTAAATTTTCAAATTCTTTTATAGAATGTAATTCCCATTTATTTGGCTCTAATTTATGAAACCATATATAATTGTAACCATCATATACAACTTTGTGATTTTCATAAAAAGTTAAAGCAGATAATTGTTCAGTTGTCCAACTTGTTTTATTCATAATATATCTTTTATTGTATAGCAAATATAAAACCTTTTTACTAAAAATTAAAAAGTTCCCACTTAAAAGTTATCAAACGGGAACATTATTTTATGTAACTTATTGAAATTTAATATTTTATAAAATTCTAAAAATGCTACTATAAGGAACTTTAAAAAAATTTTAATTTAAGTAGTAAAAATATAATGATACCCTCTAATATTATTGTTATCCACATCCAAAGAGGTGTTTTATACCTTATAATTTCTTCTTTCTGTATCTCTACTTTACCAACATAATTATTCTTAAACTCTGTTATTTTAGAATTTACAATACTATCTATGTTTACACTTGCCTGTATATTACCTTTAATGCTCTTTAAAGACACTTTAACATTGTTTGATTTAATTACCCTATCAAAATCTTTTAATTGCCCTAAAGTGTCACAAACAGCTTCTATCGTTATAGTATCATTTACTTGTTTTGTAATATAGTTATTCTTTGTGATATAGATGCTATCTCTTTTGATAACCTCTTTATACTCAATACTACTCTTCTTACTCCCACAGCCATATAAAATAATAAAACCAATAGTAAAAAAAAATAAAACCTTTTTCATTATTCTTGTCTTTCAAAATGAGGTGTATCTACAAACTTCCAATTACCACCCCATCGATTTTTATTGTTTAAACTTTCCCAAAAAGCACCAAGTTCTTTTAAGCGTTCTTTATCGTATGTTAGTTCTCCATTAATAAAAAAGTTAAAATCAACAGCTAAACGCTTTAGATGATTACTATTCATAGTTTTACTTAAACCTTTATCTACTAAACGTCTTTGAGTTTCTTTATCTCGATATGCGTGTCCAAATGTTAATTGAATACCAATAGTATCTGCATAGACAATTAAACTTGCTATATCTTTTGTAAACTCTTGTTGCTTTTCACTTAACCTCATTACTCTAATAAATTACCTATAAACTTAACCTTTTCTAAAAACTCTTTCTTAACTACTTCTGATTCTCTTTTCCACCTTATTGTATCACCTACTTCTTTAACATAATCAACACCAATCATAGCTACTAATTTACCATCTCTATAATATGGTGAAATACCTAATGCTTTTATACCTTGTGCTTTTAAAGAACTTTTTAATGCTATGTCTTCTATATTATTAACGTTAGAATGAAACATATTTAAGTCAATAACATCTTTCACGAAATTAATATACAATGATACAGGTATATCTTGTAAGTTCATAGCTTCTCTTGACGTTCCTTCTCTTACTACTTCATAATCACAACTAAACTTATTCTTATGTGTTCCGTCATAGTATTTAACTCCATTATGAAATCTAAAAATATAGGCTCTATCTGATTTAGTTTCTTTTAATAACTCTTTTAAAGCGTTCTCTATTACAATACCACTTCCTAAACCCGATACAACAACGTCTTTATTGAATATCTTTGTTTGTACTATATGAGATATGTCATCTTTAAATATAATAACTATTGTTAATACAAATATAAAGAAGACTTTAGACAGAGATAACTCTTTTATAGATTGTGCAATTCTTACGATTGCGTTTAGATATTCTTTCATAGCTTAACATTATGATAATATATGAATTAATATCGGTAAAACAGAAAATACAAAATCCATAAAATCTCCTTGACCTTTCCCTAAATACAAATCGTAATACAACTCTTTAAATATAGCACTTAAAATAACAATAATGTATGCTATCTCTGCTCTCATAAAAAACAATAAAGCAACAAGCAATATTGTACTTGCAAAGAAATGTGCTAACTTATCATAAGATATTTTAGTAGGTAACATATACAGATACTTTAATATCTTTGTAATCTTGTCCATACATTAGAATTTAAGATTTGTATAACTTAACCCTAAAAAAGAATGTGTACCCTCATCATCTATATCAATTGCATAAGACTTCCAACCATAAGGATGGTCGTCTAAACCTTTAAATAAAGCGTCAACGTGATATTTATCAGATAATACTGCTGCTTTTGTTTCATTACCGTCAGCATCATATTCTCCTTGTTCTTTAACGATATGTCCTAACTCTACAATAGTATGCTTGTGTGTTGGGTATTCGTTACCATTTTCATCTGTTTCTACGCCTAAACCTTTAATTTTAGTTTGTGCTTGTTCTTTGCTATCAAAAGCGTATTTTCCAATGTTTATTTTCATAATTTATATTTATTTACTCTTGTTAGTTTAACGTGTGTATTTGTTACTCTTATGTAAAGATTTTTTAATTATCTTATCTTATTGTGTTTGTTATGTAAAGAAAATTAACTTGTTAATGCGATTAATTCTGCGTCTGTTAATGCTGTGTTGTAAACTCTTAAATCTCTTGTATTTGAAAACATTGGTAGTGTATCATTTACAGCAGAGAAACGCAAATCATTCATTCCTATTGGAGATGTAACATTTTCGATATTTGTTTGTGTTCCATTTACATAAAATTTCATTGTTCCACTTCCCCAAGACAAAGCAAATTTATTATTATTTGTTTGTGTAACTCCAGTTGCTCCCCAATTAACAGTTTGTAAAACTCCGCCACTAATTATTTCAGAAATAATGTTTCCACTAAATCTTGAATAACCTATTGATACATAATTATTCATTGTTCCATCAGATAAAGCAATTCTTTTATCTGTTTCATCATCAGCTAAAGCACTAATCTCTGCATATAGCACTCCCTCTGTTGAGTTTATTAAATCGCTTGAACCCGCATTGTTACAGACATCTGCTAAACGAGTAACTGTGCTTCCGTTTGTTGGTATGTAGGAAGTAGCGTATGATAGTGCCTCTGCTTGTGCTCCCCAAACGTACAAGCCATCTGAACCATTACCAATATAATTTGAATAAATTGGAGTTTTTGATGTTCGTAATTCTAAATACGATAACCCATTTGCGTTTGATGTTGCAGTACCTATAATTCTATACCAACCATTACCAAAGTTTTCTATACTTAAATCTCCATTTTCCTCTTGTGTTACAACACCATCTTGTAAATCAAAAGTTCCCGAAATATATGTACCACTACTATCATTTACCCTTAAATAAGTATATCTAATTTCATCTTTTTTAACAAATATAGAGGCAGTATAATTTACTGATGTGGTTGAAAAACCTGTACTTATAAATCTGTGTGCAGTATTTACTGTATTATCTACTAATTTATCAGCATTTTGTGTTCCGTTAGGACTTATTTCGGAATTACTTGTAATTGTTGAATTTAATTTAGTCCAATAAGAATTATCAAAATCTTCTGAATACGTTATAAGATTTGTACTTTGTGGCTCTAATAATAAACTACCTTTACCATCACTAAAATCAATTCTTGGTACACCAATCGGTACGTTCTCAATTAAACCTTGTTCGTTTACTCTTGTAGCACCACTATCTCTTGTAAAGTCAAAATCTATTGGTTTAAATATATTATTCTCATCATTGTAAGCAAGTAAATTATTTTCTTTTACTGCCCAATTACTATCTGTTCCTAATTTTATTGTATTTGCCATTATATTACTGTATAATTTAAATGATTAGCCATTTGTATGAATGACTTAAAACCTGTCATTTCTTCTAATTCTAAATCTGTTAATGCTTGGTTATAGACTTTTAATGCTTTTGTTTTTCCGTAGAAAAAGAAATTTCCACTACCCGAAAAATCTAATTTAGAGAGATTTAGAGGTGTGTTAATCGTACTTAATTGCTCATTTACTTTAACTCCATTTATAAAAGTAGCAACTTTATTAGCAGAGTAAGTTATAGCTAATTTAGTAAAATTACTCGCATTAGTTGAAGATAGATAACTATATTGTTCAATGCTATTAGAATTAATAAAACTACCAACAAATCCATTCGTTCCATTAAAATATAATGCAACTCTATTATCTTGAGTAGCATCAGATAATTGAAGTAATCTAAATGTTCCACTTATATCTAAATGTTTTATCTCTGCATACAAAACTCCCTCTTGACTATTAATATAACTACTTAAACCAGTTTTACTTAATGTTTCTGCTACTCTTGTTGCAGTTGCACCACTTGTAGGTATATAGCTTGTAGTATAAGATTGTTCTTCTAATTGTGCGCCCCAAGCATAAATTGTAACCATATTATTTGAAGGCTCAGTACCTCTTAAACCAATAGAAACTCTATCAGATGTCGCATTACTTACTGTAAACCTCTGCCACTCAGTAGTAACAGATACAGTGATGTAATCTATATCATTTGCACTTATTTCTACTTCTACATTTGTATCTGATTTTAAATATACTGATGCAGTTCCGTTAATATCAATGCCCCCATAATTACTTCTTATTATACTGAAATCAGAATTTGAAGTAGATACCCCCTTGTCTAACACAATTTTATCAGCAGTTAATGTTCCTTTTGGTGAATTTACTTGATTCGATGTTACAACAGGTAAACTACCTGTTCCTCCACTTAATTTTGTCCAACTCGCATCACTAAAATCTTCACTATAAGTAATTAAGTTTGTACTTTGTGGCTCTAATAATAGTTTTGGACAACCACCATCTGTGTAGTCTATTCTTGGTACATTACTACCAACAGTTTCTATTAAACCATCTTTGTTTACTCTTGTTGCTTCTGATGCTCTTGCAAAGTTTAAATCTGCACTTCCATCACTTGGTAAAACACTATATACTTTTCCACTTTTATAAGCAGAAGGTATCATTGCTATACTTGGTATCTTTGACATTTTTATTTTTTATTTATATATTTATACATCCTATACTTTCTAAAGTTCCACCATCAGATTCTACTCTTGATGCAAAACCTTGAATTATTATTGATAACTCACTTTTATCTGAATATGACTTACCCCAAAAAATTGTATTGTAAGCCACTCCAATACCCCACCAAGTGTAGTTATATATTTTACCCCAATTTATTGAATTTGCCATATCTTATTTCTTTTCTTTTTTAGTTAAATATATTTGTAACTTAACTATGTTTGCTTGTTTTGGTTTATACATTGCTTTCATTATAATACCCAATTTGAACCACCTACATTTTTATCGGGATAAACATCGGGTGTTGTGTTATCGTTATACTCGGGAAACTTTGTATTGTTAAAGCATATATAATCTACAAATCTTCTTGTGTAATATTCTGCAAAGTCTCTTTCTTTTTGTACTAAAAAATCAACTTCATTTTTATTAACCGATTCAGCATTTTCTGATATATGCTTAAATACTCCTCCATTTTTTACTTGGTAAGCTGCAAATGGTAAATAATCAACCATAGCATAATGTATTAACATCGGCTGAATATAATTCTTAACTAATTCTAAATAATCACCATTTAAAGTATCATTTAAAATATCGCTTTCAATTCTATCATATAGTTTGCTACCTAAATAGTTTTGTATATGGATTTCTTGAGCAATTTTAATAAACTGAATAAATTTATCAGTATCAATATTACCGTCTAAAATTGAGTTTTTAACTAAATCTGTTCTTGATATAAATAACGCTTTTGCCATATCTTATCTTTTCTTATTTACAAATCCATTATTAGGCATATCTGTTGGTCTCATAGCTACCTCTTTTTCATTTACTTGTGGTTTAAAACCTTTTTTCTTTGCCTCGTTTACACTAATTGTAGGTGCATTTGGACTATTCACATCAACACCACTCCCTTTTTGCATATATGTTTTACGCATCCAATAATGATGACAATCTCCACCACCTTTATACAACCATATATCATAAGTATCTGCTCCATTCAATCCCCAACCCGCATTAACTGCTCTTTGGCTCATTTGTTGAATATCCTCTTTTCTGTATATCTTTTTAGCTGCTACCATTTTTTGACAAAATTCTCTACTATTAGAACTTGCTCTTAATGGTGCATATTGATAACGTACTTTAAATTTAGCACCCTCTTCATTTTCTCCATCTTGCTCACTCTTTGCGTTTGGTCTTGCAGTACCCGTTGTTGCAAAATTCCAAATTTTAGATAATAAACTTGGTTTTTTTGTGTTTAATTGTTTTATCTGCTCATCCAAAGCATCTTCATCATCGTAATCTACTTTACGCTCGTCAATTAATACCCAATTTCCTAAATCTTCATCTTCTCCAAACTCTTCTAATTCAGAAAACATTTTAGACATCTTAACACCTGTTTCTTCTTCTCTTGTTTCTTGGTCTTTTACATTCTCTAAATCTGTAAATTCTAAAGGTTGTAACGTCTTAAAATAAAGATGTAAGCTAATATCATTAAAAGCTAATACTTTATCAAAGGCATCAATTAAAAGTTCTTGAAATGGTCTAATAACAGTGTTATCCATTAAAGTAGATGCAGTTTTTAATTCATCTGCATTATTACCTAAACCCGTTGAATCTTTAACGCCTAATAACATAGGAGAAACAACTCTATGCGATATCATTATCTTCTTTTGTGCTTCTTCTGATAAGAATTGATATTGGTTATGTGCATCACTTAATTGAACAGGAGTTATATCTGCTTGACTTTCTTTATTATCATTAAAAGCAAGTATAAATTTACCCGCATTTGAACTTCCTTGAAATTTAGCCTTTATTTTGTTTTCTATTAACGTTTGCTTTTCTTCATCGGGAGTACCATTGTTAAAGTTGATTAGCATACTTGGTGCTAAACCATTTAAGATGTTGTTTAAATGATAATTTGATACCTCTTCCTCTAACTCTGCATATTGTAAACCTCCTTGATAATCGGGTGTGCTATAATAGTACATACCACTTTTATAAGGCTTAATGTATAATATCTCAATTGGCTTTGGTGTTTCAGATAGTCCAAAAGATGGTATTCTTTGAGGTTTATCACTTGGTTTTATATTTATCCAATCGGGATGATAATAATATGCTTGTACCTCTTTATCGTTTTTGCTTAACTTCTCTGCTCTTAACGTTTCAATTGGTAAATGTTCTACTTTTGCAATTTTCTTTTTATCCTTTGAATAAATAACTTGCATTGCACATTGACCCGTTAACTTTAAATCATATGCTAAACGTCTAACAACTTCTTTTTTGAACAAAGATATCATTGATGCATATTCTTGAGGCTTTTTAGCACTATTTGTAGCATCTAAACCTCTTCCAAATATCATTTGACTAATGCCATTAATAACTGCTCCATTTGTTGCAGAACCATTATATCTGTCTATTAAATATTGAAAATAATTGTTATCTTCTCCAAACTCTACCCAATCATTGTGCTTTGATTCCACTATTTCAGGTGAAGTGTATGTAGATAAATTAACGAAACTTATTTTAGAATCGTTTGTATTTTTTTTACGTTTATTCATAATATTATAAAGTCATTATTGCCACTCTTTTGAATATACTCATCTTTGTTTACTGAATAGTATTCGTTTTTCATTTGATTAGTTGATTGGCTTGTACAAAATATCTTATCTCTATAAATAATATCTAAATCAGATGTATTTATTAATTCTTCTACATCTAAAAAGTTAAATAAACAAGTGTTGTTTTCAAATGTTCCGCTACTTGCAATAACTCTATCTTTAAAAGCACCATAGTCTCCTTTTATTTCATATATCTTTAAATCGTAAAAATGACCTTCTTTTAAAGTGAAAATGTTTGTTATTTCTAAATAACCTTTATGTATAACAGAACTCGGTAAGATTAAATACACCTCATCATTTGTACTATCATCTCTTAAACGCATTGTTATCGATGTAGTATAAACACGAGGTATAATCTTTATTGTTTGTTCGTCTGTTGTAGGATAAAGATGTTTCATAAATATATTACAAAATAAAAGCTAATATTTAATTTAGAATATAAAAAAAAGGGATAACTAATTAAAGCTATCCCCTTCTTCCGATTTACAATTAAATTAAAAATAGAATTATGCGTTAGGGTCTATTTGTGTTGGGTCTTCGTTAGAAGTTATAATTGTATCTAATACAAATGGTGCAGGTGCTTTTTCTTGACCTTCCATTGTTAAAGTAAATCCACTTAAGTCTCCCATCGCTGCTCCCGTTACAATAGTACCTCCTGTTACTTCTGCTCCGTTTTCTAAACCGATTAATAAGAAATTACCATTGTAATCTTCTACAATTACGTGTGGATTTTGAGCAGCTAATAATTTTATTTGCTCTTGAGTTTCCTTATCTAAAACAGGTAACGTTAAGTTTAAAGTTTGTGAATAAAAAGTAGTCCCGTTTTCTCTTGAACTATTTATAGTTGTTTCAAAAGAAGAGTTACCTTTAATATCATATTTATATAATGTAGGTGTGCCCGATATTGCAGTTACTTCTCCCGCAGTTAATGTTACGTCTCCTAACGTACCATAAGATGCGAAATAAACTGCTTTTAAGCCACCAACAGAAGATTTACAAGGTAATGCTCTTCCCGTGCTAATTAGTGTACAAGCCATTTTATTTATTTTTTAGTTATTAAAAAAGGGTAAGTAGATAATAAACCTACCTACCCTTATTATGATTATTATTAATTATTATTAGTTAGATGCGTTTACAATTCCGTAAGTTACGATATCTTCAACTACTGCATACTGAACTCCTGCCGTATATCTCATAACGAAACGTACATTTTTAGAACCATCAATATCAGCCATATCTAAAACTTTCACTTCATTATGGTCTGCTAATAAACCTGTTCCAAAGAATAAGTTAGATTTTAAAGTAGCAATCATTGTGTTATCAGCTAAACCGTTAGCACATACTACTTTTACACCGTCAAACCATTGGATATCTATATCTTGGTTATTACCTTGAGCCATATATCCGTTAGCACCTTCTCCGTTTGCTTGGAAACCACCTAATGCTCTTTTATATGCTCTCCACACATTTTGAGATACATAGATGTATAAATCTTCGTTACCATATAATGCACTTGGAATAGCATCTACAACTTTTCCTAATTCATCGATAACATTAGCAGCAGTTACACTTGCTCCCGCAACTTCTTGTGCAGCAGGTAAATCAGCATCATTTGCCAATAATGTAGCGAAACCATCAAAAGAACCCGCACCTGCAGAACCACTCCAAATATCTTGTTCAGTCTTTTCAGCTACTTTAGCAGCGATATGACCTATAAAATAATCAGAAAAGTTTTTTGGTAAGTTATCGTGAGCAGAATACCCCATAGAAATAGCTTCCCAATCTGATTGGAATGGAGTTTTACATAACTCTAAATTTACTTGTAATTCTTTAGGCTCTAAAATTTTCTCTGTTAAGTCTAAAGTTGAAGTATCTGCGAAATCACAAGATGCATTTGCCACAATACCATCTAATGAAACTCTTTTTAATACTTCTTTGTACTTTACATTTGGTTTTACTTCAATTAAACCATTTGCAATAGTGTTTCCACTTAATAAAGCTGCTGATACATATTTACCTGCAAATTCACCTGCATAAGTAGAAGTGATGTTTGTTGTTGTTGCCATAATTATTTATTTAATGTTTTAAAAATATTATTTAATGTATTATTTTTTCTTTTTTGTGAGTAAAGAAATAACTCTTTCTTTTCTACTGATGCTTCGGGAGTATGTGTAATACCTTCAACCTCATCAGATGATAATTCTACAGAAACTTCCTCAACTTCTTTAACTTCTACTTTAGCAAGTTTTAATTCGTTGATTTCTTTTCTTAATTCTTCAATTGCTGAAAAGAATTGTTCTTCTGTAATAGACTTAACTACTTTTTTAGGAGAAGCAACCTCTTCTGACATTTCTTCTTCAACAACCTCTTCAGATACCTCTTCTTCTTTTGGCTCTTCTTCTGTTGATGCTTCTTTAATGTCCGCAATAACACCTTCTTCTTCGATAACGATTACTTTTCCTTCTGCTTCATATTCTCCAACAGGAACTGCAATTCTTTCTTCGTCTGCAATAACAAAGATTTCTGCACCTACCTCAAATGATTCAGCTTCAAAAATAGCACCATTATCCAATTTCATTTGTTCTAACTTTACCTCTATTCCAAGTAAAGTGCGAACTTTGTTTAATGTTTCTTTTGTGTTCATAATTATATTACAATTTAGATTAATTATTTTGTATTTTCATAACAAATTAGTCTTTAGGAGGTAAAATAAACTCAATTAACTTATCTGTTTGAAATTGTCTTTTAAAATCGTCATAGTCTGCACCTTGTGGGAAAAACAAAGAATCTTCTATAACTCCACCAACAGGTACATTCATTGTTGGTACATCTAAAATATATTCTCCAAACATATTTATATCTCCTTTGTTTGTTTGAAAATCAACTGCTAAATTCTGTGCTAAAAAAGTGATTGTAATATCAAATATACTTGCACCCTCATCTCTGAATTGTAAAGCAGTTATACCCGTTCTTAATGTTAGTTGTGTAGGGATTGTTATATTAAACGTTCCCGTTGGAGATTCATTAAATGCTCCGTTTTGTAATGTTATTCTTGCCATTATTGATTATTATTAGTTTTATTTATATTACCTATTCCTTGTTTCCAATATTCGGGTGCTTTACATTTCTTTTTATCACAACCACTTATTGTATATGTATTTTTACATTTACAATACTTTGCTCTACTCATCTTCTACACTATTTAAAAAGTCTATTAATTCTTTTAATATTCTTTCATCATCAGATAACTCTTCTTCTATCTCTTCTTTTGGTCTTTCTAATTTATCTGCAAAGTAACCTTCAATACTAAACCCTTTTACTTTACCTGTTTTTACATAGTCATTCCAAATTTCATCGTTATTCACTTTTACACTACCCATCCAAGTACCAACAGGCACATCTAAACCATATAATGCAGTCTTATCTTTATCCTTATCTTCTACTATCCAAGACTCAACTAAAGTTAACCCTTCTAATTGTTTATCGTGTTCTAAAGTAGATTGCGATTGATTACCATTCTGTAAATACATTTGGGACGCTTTTAAGACCGTTTCTTCTGAAAAGAATATATAATATTCATCTTCTCCATTACGTCTGTATATAGGCTTCTTTGGTATTAATAAAGCACCCATTAACAATCTCTTTTCTTTGTTGATTTCAGCAAGTTTTATTTCTTGGTTATTTAACGCTATAAAGTCAGATTCAATTGCGGGGTTTTCCACAACAGAAATAGCCTCAACACCTATCGCTTCATCGTCATCTAATATAAGTTCGATTATCTTCATAATTATATTACAATTTATTAGTTTTATTTTACATTTTTATATTGATGCACCTTCAACAATATTTCTCTCCATACTTTGAGCAGAGGTTACATCGTTCGCTACTACATACGCTTTTACAGGTTCTCTTTCTTGACTTCCTATTGCTTCAGCTAATTGATTTGTATCACTTGAGCCAACTACGTTAAATGAGGGAACTGCTGATGCTATTGTTGGAGAACTACCTACACCCGCACTTGCTCCCCCACCTCCACTTGGTGTTTTAACAGATGCTATATTTTTAACCGTTGCAAAACCTTGAGATGCTACAATTGCTGTTGTTGCTAAACGTTGTACTAAACCCGCACCAACTAAACCACTTTCAGCTTTTTCTGCCCACACATTCGATATACCTTGATATGTGTTTATCAATGCTTGTGCTAATGCAAACGCTTTTCCTGCTTTACTATTTTCGCCTAACACTTGACTAATTGCTCCAAACGTACTTGATGCTAAAGCGATTTTTTGTTGTTTTAATTGCTTTTCTCTATCAATATCTTTTTTAGCATTATCGTCTTTTAATTTATTTATAGCATTTTCTTTTGCTCTTTCTAAACCTTCTGTTGCTAAACCTTTTGCCTTTGCAAGTTCTATTAACTTATCATAATGTAAAGCAGTATTTTCTAATTCTAATATTCTACGTTCTTCTTCTGAAACTGCTTCTGCATCTCTTATTTGACTTTTTAAGTCATTTAATTCTTGAATCTTTGCTTTTTCTTTTTCTTTATCAGCTAAATCAAATTCTGCTTGTTGGTTATCAATTGCAGTCTTTTGTGCTTTACGTAATTCTAAAACCTTTTCAGAATCTTTGCCATAATATTCTTCGGCAAGTTTTATTTGCTCATCATAATCGGTTTTAATTAATCTTAACTTTTCTTTTCTTTCTTCTTCCTCTGTATCAATTAAACCTTTTCTTATACGTTCTAAATCACTTGCTTTTTTATCTTCTATTGCTTTTATTTGTGCAGCTTCTTCTCTTTTAGCACCTACAATTTGACTTGTAACCTCTTTTTGTTTTGTTAACCTTTGAGTTTCTAACTCTATTACTCTTGCTTTTAATCTTGCTTCTTCATCTAAATCTTCTTTTGTTGAACGTGCTAATGAGTTTTCAGCTTGTTTTGCTTGTAAACGTAATTTAGCAGCTGCTATTTCTTTATTAGTTATCTCTTCATCTATCTTACCTGCTTCTTTTAAAAACTCAATACGTTCTTTTGCAGTAAACTTTTCCCTATTCGCTGCTTTCTCTAATAAGTCTGCTCTATCTCTATTTGCTTTTGCTCTTTGTACAAGTAAATTTCTTTCAGCCTTATCTGCATTTGCTCTTTGGTCTGCTATTTGAGCAGCTATCTTTGCCTCTTCTTTTAATTCTTTTACAAAATCTCTTGTTTTCTTTGTTACTTTATCTAATGTATTTTCAACACCTGTTAAACTATCAATAAGTGAATTACCCGACTTTCTTGCATCTTCTAAAGCACCTTTAAAATCTCCACTAAATACTTTCTTCATAGCACTACCAAGAAAACCAATAGTGTTCATAAGAGCCTTAAACCTATTTGTTATATTCTCTTGAATTAAGTTTTTAAAGTCTATTATTGCTTTTTTAGGATTCTCAAATACAGATATTATTGCTTCTCCTAAATCAGCTAACAAGTCAACTAAATTACCAACTACACTACCAATTACTCCAAGTATTTTAGCAAACTTATTTTGCCCCTCTTCTGAACTTTTAAAAGCAGCCATTAAAGAAGTAACTGCAATTAACAATGCACCAATACCCGTTCCAATAATAGCAACCCTTAAACTTTTAAAACCCGTTGTTAGTCCTTTAATAGATTGTCCAAAGTTCTTAACCTTTGTTACTGCACCACCTGTTAAACCGTCTAAAGTTTTAGTTGCTTCACCTGTTACTTTATTGGTTTCTTTTATTTCGTTGTTTAATTTCTGAACTTCTTTTACGCCTTTATCAGACTTTACTTCAATGTCAACTACTATTTTTTCCATTCTATTTGTTGTTTAGTTCTTACAAATACCTCTTTAAAAGTATCGGGAAATTTATTTTTACCACTTGCTAATTGCACTATCTCTTCTTTACAATCAGTTTCTTTTAACAATTCTAATATTATCTTTATCATCTTTAAAGTGTTGTACTTACTATTAAATTACTACTTAACGCACTTGCATTGCCCGAAGTATCAACTGCATCTACATTTATCGTATATTGAGTTCCCGCTTGTAAACCAAATATAGTATATGTTGTTCCTATTTCTGTTGGTAATTGAACTACACCATCTAAATAAATTCTATAATAATTAACCCCAACATTATCCGTTGATGCAGTCCAACTTATAGTAACTTGTGTTCTACCTACTAAATCAGCACTTAAATTAGTTGGTGTTGTAGGAGGTGTTGTATCTTGTTCACTTGTTATAGCATCTACTTCTGTTGCACTTGCAAAACTACTTTCATTACCATTTGAATCAAAAGCAGTAACTCTTATCAAATAAATTGTGTTTTGTAATAAACCTAATATTGTATAATTAGTTTGTGTACCTAAAGTATCTTCTAACACACCATCAACATAAACTTTATAGCCCGCTAAATTTGTTTCTGTATTGCTATTCCAAGAAATTGAAACTGCATTATTTGTTTCACTATCAATCGTTAAACCTTGAACATCACTTGGAGGTGTTGTATCTTGTGCTTCTTCTAAAACTAATATGTCATTTAACAACTCTAATTCAGACTTGCCATTTTGTAAATTAGTTGTGATTGAATTGATTTTAAAACTATTTCCATTAACTATAAACCTATCCGCCAATGTATATTTCAATAATATTCTTAAAGGTAAATAAGCAGTTAGTTTTGTTAATCTATTCTTTTTATTAAATACACTTTTAATATAATTCTTGTAATACTTTCTAAATAATGTATCTGTGAAATCTTGTGTAGCTGTATATTCATTTACCTCTACATTAAAGTTTATATTATCTTTACCTGTTGCAGGGTTTAAATAAACACTATTAGATGGTATAATATACGTTGTCAATGGTTCGTGTCCTGATGCATTAACAAAAGATATTTCTGTTGCTGATGTTTGTCTTATAGGATAAAATAATAAAGGTTTACCATAATATGAGTCTTGATTGTCATCTACAAAATAACCCCATTGAACATCTATTAAATTACCTGTATTTGCATCTATTAAATGCTCGTATTTTAATTGTGAAAAAGGTGTTACAACTTTATATAGTTCTCCTGCAAGTTCTTTATCGCTACCTTTATATTCTATTTTTCCCCAAGTATTTCCAGCTAATTGTTCGTGTTGTTTAGCTAAAAGAGTTTCAGTATCTTCTGCATAAAAACTTATTTCTCTATAAGGTAAAGCTGTATTAACCTCACTTTTATTTACGTCAATATATTTAGTAATATCATAAGATGTACCACTACTATAAAAAGCATTTAAAGTCTTTACAATAACAACGTTATCTTCAACGTAAGCAGTTAAATTAAACATCTTAAATAAACCTGTTAGAAAATCAATAATTTTCATTTCAGGTATTTGTTGAGTTATAGTAAAATCAAATGCACTAACGTGAGTAAAAGCACCTGTTGAATATGATGTGTTTTCAGGAGGAAGAAAATAAGATACACGATATTCTACATACCAAGATATATTCGTAAAACTTACATCTGCTGCTGCTTGTATAAAAACTGTATAATCTGCTTGTGATAAATCTATTTGACTTTTATTGATTGTTAAGGTACTTGTAACAGTTGCACTTTGATAAACCTCTACACCATCTTTAAACACAATAACTTTATAAGGAGTAGTACCTGATGGAGTTAATGTTAAATCAACATCTATATAATCATTAATAACACCTGATATTCTTAAAGTAGAGGTATTTATCATCTGGCTTTGTGTGTCCCCATCAAAACTTGTTGCAGGAAAACTATCAACGATAGATTGATTAACACCATCTAAATTTTCTACATTGCCTTTTTTTCTATGTAGCCATAAAAATAAATTGTAATAAGGTATATTAGTAGTATTAAAGAAGTCATCACTAAATGTAATTTCAGGATAATTAACCTGTATTGCTTCTATAATTCTATGTACTCTTAATGCGTATTTTAACTCTGTATAATTTACTCCGTGAGTATGCCCAGTACCACTATGATAATATAAATTTCCACTATATTGGTCATCGTGTGAATGTCCTGTATCACTATCATAAAATAACCTTTGTGTATGTGTTATTAAGGGTGCTATAACATCAGTTGTAGTTGGGTCTACTATTAATTTAGCTTTTACATTTGTATCGTTATAAACAAGTGTTTCGCTATTTAAGTCTGTTAATGCTTGTAGTTTATCTTTGCCTAATAAATCTTTTAAAGTAACTGTATTTCCATAAAATACAATCTTATATGTATTAGGTTTGTTGTCCTTTAAACCAACACCTTCTAATTTAACTTTACCTTTTCTAAATGGACTATTGTTTAACTCTATTCTTGCATCTACTTTTATTCTCGCATCAAAAGTATTATCAATGTCAAAGTTATAATAGTGTTTAAATATTCTGTTATTCTTTTTCGTAGCGGGTATGCTAAACGTTTTTGAAAAGTCTGTAAATACCTTTGCAATATCCCTTACATTTTGAATTGATTGCGTTATAGAAACACTTTCATCTTTGAATAGTTCAACCCTATGACCTTGTATGTACAACTGTAATTCTTGCATCTATCTTACACTATTTATCATATCAAAAGCATAATCTAATTCTAATGAGTAATCAACTAAATTATCGTTTGCTCTTGTCTTAAATGTTAAACTATTTGTTTTTACGTTCATCGGTGTTATCTTACCATCCATTTCCATCCATACTTTCTCGGATAATAAGATTTCTTTCATAGGCTCGTTATAATCTTCACTTACATAACCCGTATTTAATGTAATGCTTTTGTTACCAACTACATTGAATTGTTGATACTGATGCTGATTACTATACCCAAAATTACTATAAATGTTTGATTTGTATTTCTCTTTACTTACATTCATTTTCTCAATAGACTTCTTAAAAAACCAAATGTCTTGTACTGCACCAAACCTATTTACAAAACTTAATTTAGCAGGAGTATATCTACATTCATCTATTGTTACAACATCTATTACCTCAACTATCTTATTACCTAAAACAGGCTCTCCACTAATAATAATTTTATCAACTACGTTTAAATCAGCATCACCTAATATAGCATCAATACATACGTTATCTTCATAAGTACCATTCTCTGATAATACTCTTTCTTTAAAAGAATCTATATCTGTACCTATTACTTGAAATATACTTGTAGTTGATGAGGTTATTGCTTGTGTTCTTACAATCTTACCTTTATACAAATAAGTTACTTCTTCTGCTCTGTTTCTGTTAATTGGTATCTTTACATCTGCATCATTTAATCTATAAATAACTTTGTTTGTAATAGACCTTAATGTTTGTATTTCTCCATCTTTGCCATCAAAATAATTATAGCCATCAGTACCTATTATATCAAAATAACTACTATAAACAACACCTGCATTATTGTTTTCTAAAAAGTCATCGTAAACAGTGAAAGTTATATTTACTAATTGCGACCAACTATCAACATTATCTTTATCAACGTCTATAAAATCTCTTATTAATTCTGCAAACTCAAATAGAACACTACCATCTTTCTCAAAGTTTTTCGCTAATACATATTCAGCCACACCATTTATAGTTAATGTTACCTTTATAGAATGTCCATATACATCAACCAATCTAAAATGAAAAGGTGACCTCGTTGGAGTAAAAATAGATACTGCCATTATTTTCTTGCTTTATTATTTATACTATTCTTCATTAACTGCTCAACATCTAATTTGTATGCTTCAATTAAATCTTTATCTATGTTCTTAAATGCTTTCTCAAAAGGTTTTGTAAAAAATAAACTTGGTCTTATACCTCTGTTGTAAATATTACCCGCAATTATATGTGCTATGGTATTGTAATTACCTTTTTTAAATCTACCTTTACTATCTCTTAACCTTATATTCTTTTTCTTTGCCCACTTTTCTAAACTTTGTACAAACTCTTTATACTTACCAACTTTGCCACTTCCAAATCTATATGGACTATTTGGTGCTTGTTGTCCTCTTATCTTTGCGTTTGGAGATACTTTACTTGGGTCCTTACCCCTAACACCTTTATCTTGAAATATACCATAGTCCTCCATTAAGAAACTTAACTCAAAACTATTCTTACTTTGCTTTACATTGTATCGTAAGCTATTGTATAAATCTCCCGAAGAACGTTTTTTATTTCTTGTTAAATTTGCCTTTGATTGTGTCACCACATACTTTGCAAATCTGTTTAATTCTTCTTGTACGTTTTTTAACATATCGACATATCATTTGGTACTATTATATCAACGGTTAAAACCCAACCTGCTAACTCATCTTCAAACCTATCATAAAATGGCTCAAATACAGGTGGACTATCTACTTGATATAAATCTAAATGTAAACTACCTCCTCTTAATATTTGCACTAATCTATTTAACACTGCTAATTGTGTATTTAATATATCTTGTTCGTTTGTGTTACCAACAAATACATCAACTACTTCTTCTTTAGAAACATCAACAATATCCATCGCAAAAATAGATAAACTAAAACGTAATACACTATCTTCATTCGTTGCATTATTTACTATTAAGTGTGATAAAGGAAACATTGTCTGCTTTGCTAATGCTATTCTTGAAATGTCGCCCGTAGTAACAGTATTAACATTTACATCTGATAACAATGTATCTTTAATCTTTTGAGTTAAGTTATAATATCCTTGCATTTTAAAATTTACTTTTTATTCTTTTTGCTTCTAACTCTGATTTCTCTTTTTCAAAAGATAACATCGTTAAACATTGATGTACATTTAATTTAGTGATATCTTCAAATCTTGTAATATCTCCGTTAGCGAGTCCATAAATTGATTGATACCAACCCCATTTTGCTGCAAAGTTTGATTCACTTGAATAATCTCCTCCTCCGTTCCCGCTGAATAATGTATCATATGTTTCGATAAGGTTATCCCTAAATTGTACAAAAAAAAAATTGACCCAATCACTGCACTCAACGGCATATCTTTCATAACTTCGGGTGTCAGTGCAGTATAATCAACTATGCTATACTTATTCAATTTAGAAATCTTTATTGGTCTATATAATACATTCATTGCAATGTGCATATTTTCCCAAGCTGCTAAATTGTTATCTAAATCAATATACTCGCCTAAACTCATTTCATTTAAATCGGGTATAAAACCATAATCCACTCCATTCATCGTAAACTTTGTTACGTGATTAGGTTTAGTATTTAAAACCTTATCTAACATTGTAAGCACTTTGTTCACACTACCCATCTTTAATTTATAACTATCAGATAAAGGTACTCCACAAAATATTTCAATCATTTTAGCATCTAAAAAACTACCACTTGGATTGTTCTCTGCTATTCTTAAATACTTTTGGTACTGCCCTAAAGTTATTTCATCTAAACTACTTGGAACTAAAATTTCTAAATTCATATTTATATTACAAATTATCTTTAATGTTTTATGAAAAAGCCTATACAAATTTATATAAATAAAAAAAAGCCACTCATTTGAGCAGCTTATAATTCTTTTATCCATTGAGGTATATCCTTATCCTCTAAACTTTCGTATAGAATATCTTTCCAATCTTTCATATTAATATTCACTATCAACACATTTTAAATCCCACACTAAATCTTTTTTAGTCTCGTATTGTAAGAAATCAATTTGAACATCTTTATTATTTTTCGATTCTAAAGTAAAGTCATCTATTGCCCAATAACCTTCATCGTTAGTAAATTCTATGCTGAAATTTTTACCCTCGTATCTATAATCTCCTTTAAATAACTTTTTTACTTTACCTATTTCTTTAATTTCTTGAGTTGTCATAATATCTTTGTTTTTAATTACACTACAAATATAAGACTTATTTTTGAACTACCAAAACTTTTTTTAATTTTTTTTAAAATATTTTATGCAACTTTCATAAGCCTTAACTAATAATAAATGTTGTTGAGGTGTTTTAGGTTTTGCTATTGTTATTTCTTTATCTGTTCTGTGGTGTATATAGCATTGCAATACTGCTATCATATCTTCGTTACTCATTACCTTACACTATAATTACCTTTGTTTGGGTTGTCTAAATGATAAATAACATTATAACGTATTCCATCAATTGCGTGGTTAAAGTCATCTACATATAACTTACTACCTTTATCTAAATACACATAGTTATTTAATTCTTTTGCTATGTTTGTACTATTTGGCTCAACTACTATTTCAAAGTCTTGCATCGTTGTTATACCACTTTCAATAGTTCCTTTTTTTACTGCTTTCATATTAACACCTTTGTATTTTAAATCAGATATTAATCTCGGCTCTGCACTATCTGCTACTATTAATTTCTTACCAACTCTACTCAATATAATCTGTGCTAATTCTGTTGTACCTAAACCATTCCTATATAAATGTTCTTTAACGTATATCTTTCTTTTTGTTTTATCAATAGCAACTTCTGTTAATGTATCAGGGTCTATACTAAAACCAAAGTCCATCCCACAACTTGTTTGTAAGCCATCGGGATTGAACTCTCCAAAACTCCAATTTGTAAATACAACACCTTCTGCTTTATCTAACCAACCACCAAGTATTTTATGTTTGTACTTATTAGGATTTGTTAAGCGTATGTTCTCAATGTTCTTTAAGAATGATTCGGGTAAGTTTAAGCGATTATCTAAATACGTTGTATGTATATAACAAGTATCTCCTACTTGTCCGTTAAAACCTTCCTTAACACCTTTAGCTTCAAAGAAACGTTTGTATATCCAATGCTCTTTAGTTGTTGGATTTAATATAAGTATAATTCTATTCTGCTGCACGTTACTTCTTACAGATAAATCAATAGTATCAAATTCATTTTCATCTACCATTTCTTCTGCTTCATCTAACACCCAAGTAGATATACCTTGTAATGATTTTAAATTAGCCGTTTGGTTTCCTGCACTTGTCTTAATACCTCTAAAGATAATCTTACTATCTGTAATGGTATTCGTTATCTCTTTTCTATTTACATCAAAATGGTCTGATAAGTTAAGTAACTCTATCTTCTCCTTAAATTCGGGTATGATTGATAACTCTGCAGAAGTCATTGTATAACGAGTGTACAAACAGTTATAACCTACATCTAAAGTATTTGTAGCTTCTATAAGTGTTGTACTAAAACTCTTGCTACTTCCTCTACCTCCCGTTACAATATAATACCTCGCATCAGATTCTTTTAAAGGTAAAAACTTTTCATTAATTGTTATCTCACTCAAATCTATTCAGACTTTTTAAAATGTATAATTGGTATATTTAATACTTCTCCATTTGTTGTGATATCAACCTCATCTTTTGGTTTACCTATGTAATATTCTAAAAACAATTTACCCGCTTGAACATCTTTGTCCTTTATCGCTTTTGTCTTTATCATATTAATTACATCTATAACGTCTTGCTTTGTTGCAGCTTCTTTTAAAGCACTTCTATATTCGTTCCTACGTTTATCTATTTTACCTTCTTTTGCTTTAGTAGAATGCCCTCTATTGCCGTTAAATTTCCTTTTATCCATATTCTAATACAATCATAACTATTAGATTATATAACAAAAAAAAGCACCTAATTTAATAGATGCCTTTTTCAAATTTAAAAAATAAAAACAGAACGTCCTAATTCTGTATCTTTTAAAGAGTTATAGTATGTTTATTAAAATAATAATTCGTCTAAATCTCTTATCCATTTTCTTATATTACTTTTATTACAAGTACAAGGTTCGTGGTATTTATGATTGAAGTATTTAGAATGCAGCTTACACATTATCTTATAATCTTCGTTAGCCATTCTTGATGTTGTTCTTTGCTTAACACCTTGCCATATTATTTTATCTTCTACCATTTTAAAACATTGTTAGTTGTTGTTGATGTTCTTTTAATCTTTTCATAGCTGCATTATAATATTCAGTATCTAATTCACAAGCCGTTAAATCAAAGCCTAAATTATGACAAGCTAACGCTATTGAGCCACTACCTAAATGCGTGTCTAATATCTTATCTCCCTCTTTAGCATAGTTCATTAATAGCCACTCGTATAGCTTAACGGGTTTTTGTGTTGGATGTATTCTTTGTTCTTTATTTTTCATATCGTGTTGTATCATACCATTCCAAACAATCTCGCAAATATTTACACTTTTTGTCATTGATAAATAACACATTTCAGCTCTGCCAAAAGCAGTTCCTTTTTTATCCCAAACTAAACGACCTCCAGATAAATCATAATTATTGTAGAAATTTACACCCCAAATTATTTGATTTTTACTAACTCTTTTAAGTTCGTCAAAATATTCTGTTGTTGGTGGTACATTTTCAAAAACATTGTAATCAGTTCTTTTTGTTGCTTGTTTTCCTTCCTTATTATTATCTTTTAAACCTATTGCATCGTTGCCACCATAAGGAGGGTCTACTATTGCCAAGTCAAAGTAATTATCCTCATACCTTGCCATTAACTCCATATTACACTCGTTTGTTATTCTCATAGTTCTATTTCATTTAATTGTTCTTGTCTTTTATCGCATCCACAGTCTTCATACCCAAGTAATTTAGTTATCTTTTTAACCAACCACTTTATACCTGTGTAGTATGTGATACGTTCTATTAAATCACCAAGTTTCATATTATTTTGTCTATTAATTGCCATTTAACCTTACGATAAGTATTGTATAAACTATGATATGTTATTTTAGTCTTATCACTTAATTCTCGTATTGAATAATCATTTTGTATCAATTCAAATACTTGTCTATCATACCAATTTAAGTTCTTTAATTCTTCATCAACTATCTTTTGTGCTTCATCAAAATCTATTTGTTCTGCATCAGATAACTCATAAGTAAACTCTAAACCAACTTTAGCTTCCTTTTGTTGTTTCTTCTTAAAGTTTATAAATGCGTTTCTTAATGCTCTGTATATGTAGAAGTAGTTTACCTCATCTCCATAAGATATATCTAAACCTCTTTTCAGCATTAAACCTATATTGATATACATATCTCCAACAATATCTTCTGCCTCTTGTTGAGTGCAGCCCATTTTTTTAGTTGTGTTTAACCACTTCTTATGGTCTTTGTAAATAGTTTCTAACATTAATAGTTTAGTAAATTAGATAAGTAAATATACATCTTTTAAGAGAATATATAACGTTAAGTTATTAACATTTATTCTATTTCTAAAATAGATATAATATCCCCCTAACCGCTATATATACTCCCAAAAGAAAACAAATAAGATATATTATATATGCTAATGTTTAACGCATATAATAATTATTAAATATTTAACGCCAATAATATATTTTATAATATAATAAAGTGTATATATATACTACAAATCCAAAGGCACTTTTTACAAATTTTAGCAAACTATTTTCAATAAAATTTTAAAATTAAACATATTTGTAATAATTGTTTAAAATTAAACAAATAATATAAAATTTAAACAACTAATGTATAAAATCACTTATGCTACTACTACAATTGATAACCTCGCATTTATCAGAATACTTCCATTTCCAAGATTTAATACGTAATTGAACTAATTCATATATTTCTTCTCTTTGTCTGCCTTCTAACCCACTTATTAGTTCTTCTAAAGCATCTTTAGGTTTCTTTGGTGTTACTACTCCATTTTCCTTATCAACAATTCTCTGCACCTTTTCTTCTATGTTGTTTCTTTCATCATTTTTATCGTTGAAGAATGTATCGTAAGCATCTCTAAAGTAATCAAAGTTTGTGTAGTATAAATCTATTTTAGTTAATGCGTGATAAATAGAACTCCTTTCTCTTCTTACTCCTATTGTTTCAAACCAATGTTGAATGTTTCTATCATTCATATTGTTTAAATCTCTTAACACTTTATAGAATAGTGTACGCATTGTCATTACCTCTGTCTTTCTTGAGGTGCTTTTTAAATCTACATCAAATAAACTTTGAAATTGTTGTGCGTAAATGTCTGCTTTTTTAATATCGTACTTTGTCATTGTTTTTAATTTTAATTGTTATAATAAACTTGCTTTGTAGCAATCTCTACTGCAGTATCCCCACGTTTCTATTGGAGTACCACACTCATTGCATTGAAATTCTTTTTCTTCTAAATGATTATCTAAATCATCATCAAATACATCTTTCATATATCAAATATTGAAGTTTGTTTAGTGTCTTGTTTTTTAATAATACCTAAAGCAGTTTCTAATATTGTTTTGCCTGCTTCGTAATCCACCAAGTTTCTTGCTATTTTTCTTACATCTTGCTTTCCTTTATATTTATAAAAATCATAATCGTGATAAGAACACAAACTTTTTACAATATCTTTAGATTTTCCCCTACTTAATTGCGGGTTTTTTCTCTCATTTATATTGTTCGGTAAATTAAAATTTGTCCAATATAAGTGTCTACCTCTTTGTTTTGCTGCTATCAATGGTTCGTAATATGGTATTACATTTTCAACACAATACTTACCTTCAAACCAATTATCTAAAAATATAATTTCTTGATATAATCTCATATCAGGATATTTCATCTTCCAAACCTTATTAGTTTTCATTGAATAATTGAACCTACTATGGCTCGGACAAGGTGGTGAACTCCAAATAAAATCAAACTCTTTATAATGGTCTAATAAATATTGGTGTGCATCTGCAACAATAACCTTATCATTTGGAAATCTCTCTTGGTAAAGTTTAGCAAGTTCTTCATCCCACTCAACAGCAGTTATTTCTAAATTATCTGCAACTTCATTCCATTTATATCTATTCCCTCCTAAACAAGCATACAGATTTAATATTTTATACTTCTTCATTATTCTATTTCTTTTGCTCCGTTATCTATTAATACTTTATCACTTGCTTTAGTTATTGCTTCTTTATCCATTGAATAAGCAACTGCCACTTCTTGCATTTTACTAAAGTCATTAAACCTAAACATCTTTAATAAGAATGATATAAACTCTAAACTATTTGCAACTAACTTATCTCCTAACTCCTTTTCATCTACTTTCTCAATCTCTGAAAAGTACGTCTGTTCAATAGCTATTAAATCTTCTATAACTCTGTTAATGTTCTTTCTTACTCGTTGTCTGAATAAACCACTTTGTGCAGCTTCTTCTAAAAAGTGTAGGTTAATAAACGATGTTATAATTGCTCCACTTATTTGTTCTAATTGTTGTTCTGTAAATTGTCTCATCTTATAAAATGTTTAAGTGTTGGTTTGTTTCTAACATATATATTTCTGCTTCGTAATATTGTTTGGTTAATTCTATTTGATAATCTAATAAGTTGTTTAAATGCTCGTAGATGAATTTTAAGTCACTTTCATTTAAATCATATTGTTTACCATCAACCTCTACATTTGCTTTCAATACATCGTCTTGTAATGATAAATCAATTAAGTAATCTCTGTTCTTTAAATACAAACACACTTGATTTGGTATTTGGTATTGTAAATTCGTTTCATCTGAAATAAATTCAGGTTGAATTGTTCTGATAATGTTTTTTAAACTTGTTCGCATAATTCTGTTTTTTTTAATTCTAATTCTAAATCGTTTTCTAATAATTGTATTTCTTTTACTAAATAAGTGTTGTGAGGATACGTTACCTCGATTAATTGTTTAATGTGTTTTAATCGTTCTACCATAATAAAATTGCTCTTAATGTTATTGTTACAAATATAAGTGTTATAAAGATAACTACCATAACCATTAGTAAAGAAAATGTGTACTCTACTAATTTTTTTAAATACCTTCTCATAATACTTTTATTTTACCATTCTTAAAATGCATACAAATAACACCTGTTGGTAATGTAATTACTTTACAGGGTAATATACTTGACTGCTCTAATTGTTTCTTAATGTGTTTGATTATTGTTCTCATATTTTTGTTTTAGTTGGGAGGCTTTTACACCTCCCTTATTATTTTAATATAATTACTTTATTGCTATTGTATAATCTGCTAATATAGACCTATTTGAGTTTAACTTATAATTATTATCTACGATTATTTTTTTGATTACATACTCAATTGATTCGTCTATGTTTTCGTTAGCAGCTAAATAATTTTGTCCTCTGTTTATTTCCTCTTGTAATTTAAAGTTTTCTTCGATTAATCTTCTGTGTTGTGCTTGTGTTAAAGTTTTCATAATTTGTTATTTTTAAATGTTTTGTTTTTAAATTCTATACAAATATAAACAGAAAAATAATACTGACAAAACTTTTTAACAAATTTTAACATTTTAAATAAAAAAAGCAAGTTTTATAACTCGCTTTCTTCTAAATACTTTCTTTGCATCTGCTCTTCGTATTCTATTTCTCGTTGAAGATAGTCTAATGCTTTACGCAATTCCCTTAACTTCTCATCCTTTTTACCTAACCTTGCACAATACTTAACCACATTGCCAATATTAAAGTTTAAATCATAGTCTTTAATAAAATCGATAACATCGTATTGTTTGCCACATTCATAATGTAATTGTGTGCTTCTCATAATTAATTGTATATTAAAGTTATTGTTATTTTTATGATACCTATAAATAATTCTGTATCGTGTTCTTCAACCTCTTCTTCTATAAAAGAGTTATGTTGTATTCCTAAAGCTAAACCTTTAAACAATCCTAATCTTATTTCCCAAGCCCTTAAACTCATAATTTTCTTACTTTTAAAATTAATATAATTACTAATACTATAACTATTATTATTCCTTTCATTTCTTTTTTTTATCGTGTTCGTATATTTTACTGTACAAATCCCAAATAGCTTGGAAGCTATCTTCTCTTTTAAATGTTTGACCATTCATATAGTATTTACCCTTATGCCCTAATTGATACCATATTTTAAACTCATTACCAATTGGAACAGGATAAATGACAAAACCTTTTTTAAAACAATACTGTTGTGCTTCTTGGTTTACGTTCTTTATTATTATTGGTTTCTTTAACTTTGGCATTAATGTCTCATTTCTAAATACAAATCAATTAATTCTAAAGCCTTTTCAACACCCTTTGCTTCACAATATCTTTTTCTATCTAAAACATATAACCAATGTTCTATAATCTCTTCTTTATTCTTATTCTTAAAGAAGGCATCAACACAACTCTTGTAAGCTACATTCTCTAATAAATGACAATCTTTATCAATCATAATTAATTATTTTATAACACACCTCTATAAACAAAATTCTCTAAATCTTCTGTATTTAAGTAGTCTTCATAAGACTCAACCGCTAAATCTAATTTATACTTACCACTATCAATAAACTTTTGAGAACACTTATAAATACCAACGTCTAACGTATTCTTATCTACAACAATAAATTCAAAATCAAAAGCATTAAATAATTCTAAATATAATGCAGCTTGTAAATCATAGCTAAAGAAATTTGCAGAACGTTCAAAACCTTTTAAATCTGATGTTGTTTTTAAATCCATTACAACACCACCTTTTAATATATCTGCTTTGCCTCTAAATGGTAAATCATTATAATAACCTATTTCGGGTATCTCAAATTTAGCACCCTCTAACATCTCTGCTACATCTGTAACACTTCTTACTCTTTCTGCTATCTTCTTTGCTTTATAGTATTCAGAATTTGTAAAGACATTATGATAACCAACCTCTTTTATTGCTTGCTTGTATTCTTTACTTGCCTTTGTACCCTCTGTAAACGTTAAGTACTCAACTTTGTTTGGCTCTAATACCATTAAGTGTATTAACTGTCCATCTCTTAATGCTTGTACGTTTTGCTGCTTTTCTGTTAAAGACTTATAGTATGCGTATGGACTATCTAACAACTTCTTGCAAGAAGAAGATGATAATGCGTTTTTACCTAAATAACCATAGTAAAACTCATCGTTGTACATTTGGCTTAATATATCCTCTTTGTGATATACATCTCCGTTTAATAATTTAATCTCCATTTATTTAATTTTTATTGCTTGTTTTATATCTAATTCTGCTACCTCTTTTTTAACCCACATTCTTTTTTGAAATTCTGTTGATGCGGGTAAAGATTTCATAAACCATTTTGGTTTTACTTTGTAGAGGTTAAACACATAAACTCCATTTGGTGTGCTATTAATGTAAATCGGAATATCTAAATGCTTTTCAGATTCTTTTATTAATGCATCGTATTTACTTTTTTCTAATATTAAAGTATCATAGTGTTTACGTCTGCATTTCAACTCTATTCTACTTCTTGTTTCTATATCGTAACAATCCCATCTTGATATCGGGTTTTTACTATTAACTAATGTTTTAAAATAATTATTACTTAACCATTCAAACAAATCACTTTCTTTCCATTTTATCATATTACTAATGTAAGTAATTTTTTAGTTAAAAGTCATAATCGTTATTAACAAATTTAGGTAAACCATTCTCTTCAAATCCAAAACTAAATGTTTCAAAGTTTCTGTTTCTGCCTCTTCTACATTCAACAGTTACCCACCCTTGATTAACGGTGTTTTTTTCTAACATTATTTGAGTTTCGCATTTCTTTTCTAATGCACTACCAAGCACACCCGTTGGCTTTGTACTTCCATAATTGGAATGTATTATCGTTGTTATATGACACTCTAATTCTCCCGACCATCTCATCAATAACTCTTGTACTTCTGTTGCTTGTTCCATTGAATTTACATCACTGCATAAATCAGCAATACCATCAATAACAACTAAACCTATTTTAGCATCAGCAAATTTAGTGTAAAGTATATACTCTATAAAGTTACGTCTTTGTTTGTAGTCCATTGTACGTAAAGCAAAAAAGTGATAATCTTCATCTTGCATATATCCATTCATTACTAATGGTCTCCTTGCAACTTTACTTGCGTGGAATTTACCTTGTTCTGTATCAAAATGAATTATCTTTTTACCTTGTCTATGCCCTTTTATCTTACCACTGTATTCGTTTTTACCACCTTGATAAGCAGAAACTAATAAAGACATAAAAAAGGATTTGCCAACTTTTGGATAAGCGTGTACAAAACTAAAGTTTCCATAAGTGCCAATTGGTATTGGATAAGTTCTTTGTGTGCCATCTGTATCCACATCTACATAAGTACCACAACTAATTGCAACAGGAGGATAATCTACGTGTTCAGCAACATCTAATTCTGCTTCTTCCATTAATTCCTCCATCTCTTTTTGAATTAACATTCTTTGTATCTCATCTGCTCCTTCATCTTTGTAATTTTTTTTGTTCTTCATCTCTGTACTTTTTAATTTTTGTTTTATAAAATTTTCCTAAAATATTATCGTTGATATACTTATCACTTTCTAATACACTTTCTTTAAATTGTAATAAAGTTTCATAATAAGTCATCATTGTTTTGTTGAAGCAAATATATACAATTTCTCGATAACAATTATTAATTTCCCAATTTTTTGTTTCTGAATTGCTACCCGTATATTGTTTCCAATTACTTTCAACATAAGTAACCCGCTTTCTTTTATAACCTTTTAAAGGAGGTTTAGTGCGTTTATTAAGTAGTATCTTCTTGCCAATGTAATATTTATCTTCTTTTCTATTGTATATCTTATACACAAACCCAACTGCATCTGTTGGTAAATCTTTTCTTTCTTTTATTTTTTGACCTTTATAATACCACATACATTATAGTTAAAAAGAGGATGCTAATAATTAACACCCTCTTCAATATTAAACTCTAATTAAAAAGGCAAATCATCTTCAACAACTACTGATTGTTGAGGTGTAGCAGCTTGCTTTTCATTCTTTAAAACAAAACCTTGTAAATCATCTGATGCATAGTACACTCTACCATTTGCAACATACTTTTTAGGTTCTTTGTTTTCTCTTTGCTCTTTTGATTGAGGTAAAGTAAATGATACGTTTTTACCGTATCTGCCCTCTTCAAAAATAGAAAATTGTAATTTTAGCTTTTTGATTTCGTTACCATTCTCATCTTTCTTTGGTACTAACTTCTTGTTTGCATCGTATGTTAATACGTTTTCAAAGTATTGATTTAATGCTTTAATTTCATCTAATCTAAATTCTACTTCTCCTAATAAATAACTTGTTTTACTCATAATTTCTAATTTAATTTAATTTATATTCCTACGTTAATTTTACTATCTATAACCTCTATAATGTGTCTAAAGGTACTTCTTTCTTGTTCACCTGTCATATCAACACCGTTGATAAACAATCTGTAATGGTCTTTCTTTTCTGTTGGTCTTAATTCGATACTATTCATATTTATTTAGTTAATAATTCTTTTACTTCTTTTGATATCTTATACTTTGCTTCTATTTTAGCAATATCTCCACCACCTTTCAAATAAGTTTTTGCTTTATCAAATTCGGGTGTATTCTTGTTTAACCAATTCTTATCGTTAGATGTTGTTTTAGCGGCTTTATTATGTGTGTTTGTTGAATCTGCATCTTTTGTATCATCGATTAAGAATAAGCCATTTAAAGCATATTTACGAGCATAAGATGAACTACTACCAAAAGTTTGTGAAATGTCCATACCTTTCTTATTTGGGTCTATGCCCGCTTGTGCTTTTACGTGAACTTGGTTTTCACCATCAGATATAATTGCTATTGCTTCTACAAATAAAACACCTGCTAATTCTTTTACCTCATCTGATAAAGTTAATGTACAATTATGCTTTTTAAGAAGAGGTTTAACTGCTTCTAATATATCTTCACAACTTCTGTAATTGTATCTGCCAAATGAATTGTATTGGCTTTTTGGCGCTTTTAATTCTGCTTGAATTTTTGTTAATTTTTCCATTTTTATTTAGTTTTTAAGTTATTTAAAATTTCTCTTTGTATTCTCTGCTTGTTGTATTTATTATCAAATGATTCTTCACTTGATAAAAACCATTTAACACCCGATAATATTCCTATAAGAAATGTTATTGGTGCAAATATCAAATACAATATACCTATTCCTATTTGACCTACATAAAATTTATGCGCTCCAACACTACCTAAAAATAATGCTAATAATGCATAAGTGTTTTTGTTTTTAATTGTTCTCATAATTTCTAATTTTAATTGTTAAGTTACTAATTCGTTTTGGTACCTCTATTGTATTGTAAATGTTAATTTGTAAGATGAAGAGATAGACCTTGTTGTTCTATTAAAAGCCATTTTATATGTTCCCTTTTCTTTTATAGTTTCTAATAAAGTTTTATATCTATCCTTATCAAAGAATAATAAACCTCCTTTTGTAAAAAATGCTCTACCTATTGTGATAACATTACCACTTGGTGTTTTGATTTTTACATCTTCAAAAGTAGCCTCATAGTGAGTTGCTAATCTTCTTTCATACTCATAAACTTTAATGTATAAACTACTTTCACTTTCTGCGTGAATAAATACACCTAATAGTTTTGAATTTTGTGTAGCACTATTGCTAAACGTTCCATAAGATGACATTGAGTAATAATAATCGTTTGTTTTGTCTCCAAAATCATCTACATAAAAATTCTTTTTCCATTGTGCAGAAGTTGATGCTGTAATCACTAATGCTAATACTACTAATTTAATTGTTCTCATAATTTCTAATTTTAATTGTTATTATTTATTTTTAAATTCTATACAAATGTAATGTTTTTTTTATTATTAAATGTTAATTTCTTGTTAAAATTGTTATAACAGTTGTTGTAAGTAATGTTGGTTATTACTCGCTTTAATATATGTTTTCACGTATAATGTTGGTTATTACCATCATTTTATACCCTTTTGCGTATAATACACCACAAAAACTACTTACAACAGCACATATAATTAATGCTTTTGATTGTTATTTCAATCAAAATGTACATATATGTATGCAATATCAATCATTTTGTATAGTTATATGTATGCGCACTAATCATATCTGCATTACGTTATGTGTAATTGTTAAATGATTCTTTCATTTGCTTAATTTGTTCTTGTATTTTACCACATCTATATTGGTCTTTCTTATCAATCCACATTCTACCTGTTCCGCTTCTGTTATTCCAAGATGTTTGTATTTTTCTAGTGCATTTGTCATATTTACCACAACTACACATAACATCAGATATAGCAAATTGCTTTCTGTATTTTTTACTAAACAAGTATTTTATCCAATTCATTTGTTTGTTAATTTAAGTTATTGAGGCAACTTGCCATATCTAATTCCGTTATTCTTCTTCGTATCTGTTTTTTATATGCAGTAACAAATCTGTTACAACATCAAACCAAATCTCATCTGATTTACCTTCTTCAATAGAACTAAATGCATCTATTATTTCTTTATAAAAGTCATTTAAAGGAGTGTCTAAAACCTCCTCAACACTTGTTATAATACTTCCAAAATCTATTTCTTCGTTACCTACCATTTTTTGTATTGTAGCCTCTGATGATATCAATAATAATATCAGTCTTGTATCTATGTTATTCATCTATTTTTACGCTTAATTTTAAATAATTCTTTGTTCCTATTTCGGGTATTCTTATCTGATAGTTAATACTAATATCAGTAATATTACTATCTTCTTCTAAATAGTATTCCATTTGTTGCTTTAGCTTTTCCCAAGCCTCGTTGTTTATTCTACTCATAATATATTAAATAAAGATTTACCGTATTCTTGTATGTATTCTTCAACTGCTTTCTCTTGGTCTTTACTAACATTTGATAAGCCAACACCAATAGCAGCAAACTTATAGTTTTGAATAGCTGCTTTTAAACTTAATACTGTTACACCTATTTCTTTACTTATTTCTTTTAAAAGTAAATCATAGTCTTTAGAGGTTATCTCTGCCTTTAATCTTTTTAATGCAGTTAAATGCATTTCTTTTGTCCAATTTGTCATAATGTTTGTTT
>Ga0233395_1000173_pt1 | contig 33373 bp, 28 predicted proteins | sample 27DmetaG_FD_186029 | JGI IMG/M metagenome (GOLD analysis project Ga0233395, IMG submission 186029) | Seawater microbial communities from Monterey Bay, California, United States - 27D | ecosystem: Environmental > Aquatic > Marine > Coastal | place: USA: California | collected 2016-10-12 | reverse complement strand
TGCAAATCAATCTGAAAATGGGGGGATGTATATGATGATGTTTTTACCACAGAACTTGAGCTATCTCAACAGGCACTTTTCCAAAAAGCTGAGTGAATTAAAAGAAGAGTTGGCAGCACACGAAGAAAACAACGATGCATTTTATGCTGATCAAACCCGCAAAAAAATTGCGGTATATAAAAAGGTGCAGAACAGCTACATGAACTTAGCCAAACAATTGGAAAAAGAGGCTGAAGAAGACACCACGCATGAGGAAGAAGGTGCTGGGCGTTGATTTCTATAGAGATTAAAGAAAAAGCAAAAAATTAGGTGCACCACTAGGCACTCTGGTACATCTTGATTTAAAGCAAAAACTGAATTGAAAACGAATGAAATCCTGACGAAGGGAGATGAAATCTAAATTTTTCATTTCACGCATCCATTGTATAAATTTTTTTGTTTAAAATCTTGTCATGTCCAAAATTGAAAGTATATTTGATTAAATATTCGTCATAAAGATGATTAATAATTGATCAATGAAACATTTAAAAATTGGTGACCAGGCACCAGAATTTACTTCCAAAGACCAAAACGGTTCGGATGTTCACTTGTCCGATTACAAAGGGAAACGTGTTGTCGTTTACTTTTATCCAAAAGACAATACTCCCGGGTGTACCGCACAAGCATGTAACCTTCGCGACAATTACGATGCAATCATAGAAAAGGGGATTGTGATTCTAGGTGTTAGTATGGACGATGAGAAAAAGCATCAGAATTTCATTTCTAAATTCGACTTGCCCTTTCCCCTTATCGCTGATACTGAAAAAGAACTTCTTCACCTTTTTGGTGTATGGGGAGAGAAAAAGTTTATGGGTAAAATCTACGATGGCATTCACAGAACAACCTTTGTGATGGATGAAGATCATACGATTATTGGAATCATCGAAAAGCCAAAAACAAAAGATCATGCACGAGAAATACTTGAAATTTATGGAGATTAATTTTAGAACGTAAATAGTTTACGATCTAAGGTGCAATCTTTGTAGCATACAAAACAACAAAGTGTGTGTGTTTTGATGAATAGCGGCGGTGCCGTTCAACCCATTAAATAAAACATCAATACGAACCACGAATAATTAAATACGATATGGCAGGAAAAGAAATTAACGCAGAAAAATTAAAAGCTCTAAAGCTTACAATGGACAAACTTGATAAGACGTACGGAAAAGGTACGGTTATGAAGTTGGGAGACGAAGCATTTGAAGAAATTGAGGTGATTCCGACAGGGTCGTTGACCTTAGATTTAGCACTCGGTGTGGGAGGTTTGCCAAAAGGAAGAGTGGTCGAGATATACGGACCGGAATCCTCAGGGAAAACAACCTTGGCAATTCATGCCATTGCTGAAGTGCAAAAACAGGGAGGCATTGCTGCAATTGTAGATGCAGAACATGCTTTTGATCAGTTTTATGCCCAAAAGTTGGGAGTCGATATAGAGAATCTATTGATTTCACAGCCAGACAACGGAGAACAGGCTTTGGAAATTGCAGACAACCTCATTCGTTCTGGAGCAATTGACTTGTTGGTTGTGGATTCAGTGGCAGCCTTAACCCCAAAAGCTGAAATTGAAGGTGAAATGGGAGATTCACAAATGGGACTTCAGGCCCGCTTGATGTCAAAAGCATTGCGTAAGCTTACAGGGTCAATCAATAAAGCAAATTGCTGCTGTATTTTTATCAATCAATTGCGTGAGAAGATTGGTGTTATGTTTGGAAATCCTGAGACAACTACGGGCGGTAACGCTTTGAAATTTTATTCATCGGTTCGAATTGATATTCGTCGCTCAAGTCAAATTAAAGATGGAGACGAGGTAATTGGAAACCGCACAAAGGTCAAAATCGTCAAGAACAAAGTGGCACCTCCATTCAGACGCGCAGAGTTTGATATTATGTATGGAGGTGGAATTTCGAAGGTAGGTGAAATTCTCGACCTTGGTGTGGATTTGAACATCATCAATAAAAGTGGTTCTTGGTTCTCATATGGAGAAACACGATTGGGACAAGGACGCGATGGAGTGAAAGCGATTATCAAAGACAATCCTGAGTTAATGGAAGAGCTTGAGGTGAAAATTAAAGATGCTCTTTCTCCATCAGCTGAGGTTGAACTGATGGAGTAAGGCAACTGCAGTGAAGTGTGATTTCAATGGCAGCTGACAAAGAATAAGCATGGAACGAGCATATCGTAATAAACGGTGTTTCGACGAGAGTTGGAGCACCGTTTTACGGTTTTAAGAGCTAACGTGTCTGCTGTCTTAATTCAAAATCATGAAATTCAAGTATATTCACATGTGTATGGTTAGTTTGCAATAAACAAAGGCTTGTTTTACAAATCGAAAAAACAAAACGAATTTTGATGAATGTTACCGTCATTATTAATGGCTCAAGAAAGCTTTCCAGCGCGGCAAAGCTGGCTTTAAAGTTGCTCAATGCAGTGCCTGAACTCGATGTGTTGCAAATTTATACTGAAGGCCCTAAACATGCAACCTTTCTTGCAATTCAACATGCAGAAAAAACTGATTGTATTGTCGCCATAGGTGGTGACGGAACATGCAATGAGGTTGTTCAGGGAATCGTGGGATCTGGAGCTGACGTACGTTTTGGTCTTATTCCGAATGGCACTGGGAATGATTTTCTACGGATGCTTGATACTTTTGACCCGACAACCTTTGTGCAAAACGTAAGAGACAATCGGTCGTCCTTTATTGATATTGGGAAAGTAACGTTAGACGGAAATGTACGATACTTCGCAAATATTGCTGATGTAGGGTTTGGGGCAAAAGTTGTTGAATTGATGAATGCCCAACGAAAAGTGCCGTTATCAGGGAAACTGTCTTATTCGTTGGCCATCATCCGTGCATTTTTCGCTTACAAAAAACAAAGAGTTCGATTGATAGGAGACGACTTTGAATACGAAGGTAAAGTGCTTCTGGTTGCTTTTTGCAATGGGTCGACCTTCGGTCATGGTCTTACCATTCATCCTGATGCGCGGCTCAACAATGGAAAAATTTGTATTGCTGTAATTGGTGATGTATCGCTCTTTACTTATTTCAGGAAATTGAAAGATTTAAAGCGGGGGCGGAAAATTCAACACCAAGAGACGTTTTATTTTGAATCAAAATCAATTAAAGTAAATACAATGGGCGCTCAGATGGAAATGGAAGGAGACGGCGAACTTTTTGGTCAGGGAATTCAAGAGGTAGAGATTCTGCCTGAGCGGATTTGTCTAATAAGTTCAATTTGAAAGGGCATACAAATCAATGGATTTCAATTTTGCGCCTACTGCGTTGAGATCATCAATTAAGAATTGTGCAGATACAGTAGCTCCCGATATTCCATCAATGTTTTTATTGAGCTCAAATCCGTTGTTCTTTCCAATGAATTGTCGTAACCATTTTGGGCGACAGATTTCATAACCATATTGACCGCCATAATTCGCGATGTCTACTTTTTTTATGTTTAATTCTGTGTCGTAGACAACGATATAATCAAACGTCTCATACGACTGAACATTTGGATTGGTCGGTGCGGCACAACCTCCAACACGGCAACCAAAAGCAGTGGTATAACATGCATATCCAATTGTTTTACCACCTGATGTTATTTTACTCATTGTTATTATATCTGCCTTTAAGGAATTAGGAATAGATAAGGCCGTAAGTTCAACGACCCTATCTTTCCATACGCGGGAAACGAGTTTGTTCATTTTTTTCTCGGGCGTGGCGAAACCAACCAACACCACGATGCCGAGAAGAATAGATGCTATTTTAAGTGTCTGTTTCATTAGAACCAAAATCCAAATCCTACGTTAAGTATGTTTGTTGGCTTTGCATTGGCTGCTGTTTTCACCCATTGAAAGTCTGTTTTCACAATTGTTCCAGGTGTAATGTGTAGCCCTATACCAGTCGTTAAAATTTCTCTGTTGTAGTTGTCGTTCATCGCAATACGATCTCCTACCGCGTGGTGCGTATCGTAATTTTCGTACCTAACGAATGGAATCAATCGAGGATATTGTTCGCCACGATTCAAAGGGATGCGGTAAGCCGCTTCAGTATAATATCCCATGATCTGACTTCCAAGCGTTGCTCCGGTAAACTCATTGTAAGCATCAGAATTTGAAATTGATGTAATATTACCAACCGCCGTGAAGTCGAAGTTTTTAATGCTGTAATGCGCGTTGAATGATGTCATAGCAATACCAACTCGTGAGCTATCTGCCGTTTGAATTGCCATGTTGTCTGTACGATCCAACCCGTCGAAAATACTGGTCTCTGTATTTCCATAGTATCCTGAAACTCCCAGTCGAAGACCATTTAACCCATAGAAAGTCAATTTACCTGTGAAGGCAGGTGTTCTAAATGTCGCCTTCGCTGCTTTTTGACGCCCCCCTCGTAATCCGCTACTTCCAGAGAGTCTTGCCGAACCGTCGAAACTATTGAATCCATTGACCATATAGGCTTGGTACTTTAGGTTTGCTCTTTTGAAAATACCATGAAGTCCAAAACCCATTTCTCTCCATGTTGTTGGAATGATATATTTATCGAACCCCGGACGTTCGACTCCGTTGAATAATGTAGGTTCATGAAATTCATTTACATAACCCATTGGAATAAGAAGAATACCCCCTTTCAGGTTGAGTGCACTGTTGATACTGTAGTTCAAAAAGGCTTGTTCTACATATACTTCCTTAACATGTTCAAATTCAATTTCTGTGAAAAACTGAAGGTTCTTATTGAATTTGTATCCCATGAACATAATGATCCGGTGCAAATCCATATTTCCATTTTGATAGGTACCCTCCACAATGTCCTGATTGTAGTGCGCTTCACCGTAACTTCCTATTGCGAATGCATTCGGATCAGAAAAGAGAATTCGTTTGGTGGAACTGTTAATGGTACTATCCAAGTAGGTTTGTCCATAAGAGACGCTTATTAATGCAAATAAAAGTCCTGCTGTCAGTAGTATATTTTTCATAGTATTGTGTACTTTTTTTATTTCTGTTTCTGAGTACAAAGGAACAGAACAGATCAAGTTTTCACAATACCCTATTTACGGTATTTTTATTTAGTCTAAATAGTAATTACTCCTGGATCGCCCATTAAAACGGGTATTTTGAGCAGTTTTTATTTTTTATCAAAAATAAATCGGATGTATTTTACTGTTTGGATGAGAGGTATAATTGCACCCTAGGTTGGTCATGCTTTGGGATTAAATCAGTGCTTTAATTTCATGACTTTTTCCTTCGTCCCATCTGAATAGATATAGATCAAGGGCGTGTTCGGTATAAATTTCGTTTCTCTGCCCATCATGTCAATAATTTTCAGAATCTTTTTTGTTGGGTTTTCTTTTAATTCAATTGTACTTGAAGTTTCAGAACATGTTTTGTTTTCTAGGAATTCCCAAATAAGTTGTGGGGAGTAAAAATCCATATTGATTGTGCCCAACCCACCGAGGAGAGTTACAATACCGGGCCACTGATGTCCACCACCAATAATTTTTATGAGTTCGAGTGAAGCCTCACAATTGGTGTAGGTGTAGCGCTCCGGATAGGAAAGGTCCAAAATATTGGTGTTTGGCATGGAGTTCATTGTTGGCTCAAGGTCGCAGCTGTAGAAGGCTCTCCACTGCTCCATCAGTGCATCAACAGAGACACCAACTGTGGGTCCGCCATCATAGCTTACAACAGGATCTGCTGTGCCATGAATTTGTAAAATGTCTGGGGTGTATTGGGGGACACAATTCTGATAAACGGTATCGCTCATCGTTCCAGCAACGGAAGCAATTGCCGCAAAACATTGATTTGATTCGCAGGCCAACTTGTAGCTCATAAACCCACCATTTGAAAATCCACACAAATACTGCCTGTTCGGATCTGTATTGAAATCATTTTGCATAAAGATAGCGAGTTCCTCAATGAAACCGATATCGTCAGCTTGAGATACAGTAATATTCATGTCCGCGTTCCAAGAATTATTTAGTCCATCAGGATAGCAAACGATAAAATTGTTCGCCTCCGCTATTGTATTGAAGTCGGTAATACTCATTATTCCTGCACCACTTTGAGTCAAACCATGTAAAACGAAAAGAAGTGGGACGGATTCACCCTGTGTCCAGGAGGTTGGTGTGTAGTAGATAAAATTTCGACTAATTCCATTGTGTTCGAAACTAGTACTACTTTGACCAGCAACAAACAAATGAATGAATATACTAAACGTAAAAAGTAATTTTTTCATGCAGTAAAATTCAGCGAACTGTTTCGCTAATTTATTAATAAAGTGGAATATTTATTACATTGTGGTCAATAAACAAGTGCAAATGAAACGCTTTCTACTCTCCATTCTAATTGCTCATGCTTCATGTATTTACTCTCAAGAGTGGAAGCAAATGGCACGTGACCCTCAAGTAAATATTTTTGACGTTGTTAAAGAAGCAGAGCTTTATTTCGACACCATAGACATTAAAGCGAAAGGGTCTGGATGGAAGGGATACCAGCGCTGGTTGTATGAAAATGAAAAAAGATATGCTCCTTCAGGAGATCGTAGCAAGTCCGATCCTTTTTTTGCTGAAAAGGCCTACCTTTCGTTTTTAGATAATGTACCAGAATCAAATATTTTCAATGCAGGTTGGGAGCAGCTCGGTCCGCATTACATAGGACAGGTAACAGAGCACTATGCTGTTGGTTTGGGGCGTGTAGAATGTTTTTACAGTGATCCAAACGATCCAGATAGAATTTATTTAGGTTCTCGAAGTGGTGGTTTTTGGCAAACTACTGACGGTGGGCTTACATGGAATGAAAATTCTACAGATTTTCTAACAGCTTCAGGAGTAAACACCATGACAGTGCGCCCAACAAATAATGATTCGGTATTGATTAATGTTAGGAATGCTTCCAATGGTGCTTCCCATGGAATCTATCGTTCTTCGGATGCAGGTTTGACCTGGACCATTACTCCATTTAACCCAACGAATCTTGGATGGGGGGGGCTAGGAACGAATCAACAGATTTATGAAGTCATTTACCATCCAACCATTCCCGATTTGGTGTACGTTGCATCGGGACAAGGATTTTACCGTTCAACAGATGACATGTTAACATGGACACAAATCCTCTCTGCAAATACGCGAGAAATACACTTTCACCCGACTGACCCGAACGTGATGTATGTGCGCCCATCCGGTGCCAACTTCCTTTATGTTTCAACAAATACGGGTCAATCTTTCTTTTCATCTGGAGCTACACCATCAGGAAATATTAGTCGTTTTTCAACCTCGAGTGACTGTCCTGATTGTATTTATGCCGTAAATAATGACTACCTCTGGAAATCAGAAAATCAAGGGGTGACATTTACTGAGGTTTCAAATCACGGAATAGGAATGTATGGCGGGTTCGCAGTAAGCGATGTTGATACGAGCCATATTCTGATTGGAGCCATAGATGTATACATGAGCGCAGATGGGGGACAAAACTTTGAGCGAAAAACGATATGGCATGAAGGGAATGCCACATACACAACAAACGATACGTATGTTCATGCGGATATTCGTCGTGCAAGGTATATAAATGGGATTCTCTGGATTTGTACTGATGGACTGTTGGCAAGAAGTAGTGATAATGGTATTTCTTGGGAAATTTTTGAGGGAGTATCAATACGTGAAAACTATACTTTAGGTTTGAGTCAGTCAAACCATGAACGAACGATATCGGGAGCTCAAGACAACGGTACAAGCATGCACACTGAAAATGGTTGGCTTGAAGTATGGGGTGGTGACGGAATGGAAGGAATTTTTCATCCATTGAATGATGATTGGCTATTCGTAAGCGCTCAATATGGATATCGTTACGTAAGTAAAAATGGAGGAATGACAATCTCTGGAGCTACACCCCCAGATCAAAATGGGGGCTGGGTCGCACCATTGTTTTATGATCCAAACGACCACATGCGGGTGTATTCTTTTGGAGATACGGTTCATAGAAGTGATAATTTCGGGTCGAGCTGGACAAAGGTTGGGACGCCGAGTTTCAGTGGAGACATTAAGAGAGCTGCCATTTCTGAGGGCAATTCACAGAAAATAGTTGTAACGCGTTATGAAAAGATTGAAATTTCATTAAATGGAGGAACGTCTTTTTTTGATATTCAAGGCACATTGCCAAATTCATACATTTCAGACGTTTGCTTTGACCCCAATGATGATTTCACGATTGTTGTCGTGTATTCATCGCATCAAAACAACGGTGAAAAGGTATTCATCTCTAATAATAATGGTCTTACTTGGACAAACATTACTTACAACTTAGGGAACATGCCTGTGAGATCAGTAGTTATTGACCATACGAATGCAAGCACAATATATGTGGGAACAGAACACGGTGTATTTAAGAAAGCAATGTCTAGCACCACTTGGACGCCTTACAATCCTGATTTGCCAAATGTTTCAGTCAACGAAATGGAAATTATGTACGGCTCCAATACGCTCCGTGCCAATACTTGGGGGCGTGGTTTGTGGGAGTTTACGCTGGATGGGCGTGCTAATTATCCCGCAATTTTGACGACTGAGATTACAAATCCACCATCAGAAGTCTTTCCAAAAGAGGGTGTAGATGAATTTGTTACTTCGGTGATTTCGTATGACGGCACAGTGTCCAGTGCCTACGTGGAATGGTCTCTTAATAGTCCTGTTTTCGGGAATGTGATTCCTATGACCAACACATTGGATTCCACATGGGTATCAGATCAACCATTGCCGGACGCCGTGCAGGGGACGGTTGTTTATTTTAAGGTATACGCCGTAGGGGACTCCGGCGATACAACCGAGACATACAAGTTCATGTACACAATAAAACCAGGGATGTATTGTGCGTCGAGCGGCAGTATGGGTTGGCAAACTGCAGTTACTTTGGTCGATTTCAATACGATTAATAATCCAACTGGAAAAACAAATCCATATACAAGCTATTTCAATACACATTCAACAACTGTTATGGCGGGAAGTTCATATCCGTTGACCACAAATGTAAATACTGATGGGAATTATACAGTTCATGCGAAAGCATGGATTGATTGGAACCACGATTTTGATTTTAATGATCCGGGTGAGGAATACGATATGGGGTTTGCTCAAAATACCCCGAATGGACCAACAAATTTATCACCATTGATGGTAACCGTTCCTGCAAATGCATACATCGGAACAACAACGATGCGGGTGTCGGCAAAGTACAATCAATCTCCAGACACATGTGAAGTTGGTTTTGATGGAGAAGTTGAAGATTATAGCATTCAAATTATTCTTGGATGTCAACCGCTCTCTTCGTCAACAGATGTGATTGCCTGTGAGAGCTATGCTTGGAATGGAAATGTGTATTTGACGTCAGGAGTGTTTGCAGTATTGCTGCAAAATGCAGAAGGATGTGATTCTACAGCATATTTAAATTTAACTATTGAAACGCTTGATGCGAATGTTACTCAAGGAGGTCTCGTTCTGACGGCAGACGACACGGTAGGAACATTCCAATGGATTGATTGCGAAAACGGATTCTCGCCCATAGTGGGAGCAACCAATCCCTCATATATTGCTACGGCGAATGGAACGTATGCTGTAATTGTTACTTCAGGGAGCTGCACAGACACAAGTGCTTGCTTCGTTGTCGATGAAGTGAACTTGAATGAGAATACTTTGGCCAATGTTGCCATTGTGCGACCGAATCCGTCTGACGGGAATTTCCGCATTGACTTTGACGGATTGCAAGAGCAAATTGATGTAGTGGTTTACGATGCAGTTGGGAAATGTATACTAACTGAATCAAGAGAGGGTCTTGAAACATTGAATTATCAGTTAAATGTCGCCTCAGGGACTTACTATTTGCATTTACAATTGGCAAACACATCTGGAGTCTTCAAGCTTGTAGTGAAATAAAGCAGTATACGCTTCATCAAAGAAACATTGTAACACCCTAATTTTCATGTATTTCTTCAATGCGAGGGACTTCAAAGTTTTGGCAGTGATTTGCACCCGACTCCAAACAACAGCTACTTTTTAACTGGACAAAGAAAAACCCCTCCAAACCAGATGATTATGAGGGGTTTTTGTACCTGAGGCGGGAATCGAACCCGCACTCCCGAAGGAACTGGATTTTGAATCCAGCGCGTCTACCAATTCCGCCACTCAGGCATTTGATTCTCTGGTAGAGCGATCGCAAAGTTATAGTTTTTATTTAAATGGAAAGAACCTTTTTAAAATTTCGTCATTTTTTATGAGAAGACACGAATTATTCCGATTGAATTTATGTAAAATAGAGCTGAATAAGTACATATTTCTTAACATTGTGGTATGTCTAAGATTCTAATTAAAAATATCAAAGGTCTCGTTCAATATGGCGAAAATCGTTCTGCAGTACTCAGAGGAAAAGAGATGAAAGAACTTCCTATTTTGGAAAATGCCTATTTGGCATTGGAAGATGGTGTAATTGTTGCCTATGGATCGATGGACGATTGGGGAGGAATCACTGACTGGAGAAATCTTGAGGTCATCGATGCTGATGGTAAGTTCGTGATGCCCGCATTTTGCGACTCACACACCCACACGGTATTTCCCAAGACACGAGAAGAAGAATTTGTGGATCGAATCAATGGCTTGAGTTATGAAGAAATCGCCATGAAAGGAGGAGGAATTCTCAACTCTGCAAGGCGTTTGACTGAAATGTCTGAGGACGAGTTGTTCGATCAGGCAAAAGAGCGGATTGACAGATTGATGTCCTACGGCACAGGTGCTTTGGAGATCAAATCAGGATATGGATTGTCTGTGCAAGCTGAATTAAAAATGTTACGTGTCATACAACGTTTGAAACGGGCATGTCCAATAAAAATTAAAGCGACCTTTCTTGGAGCACATGCATTTCCACCAGAATATAAAAATAACCACCGAGCCTATCTTGATTTAATTATCAATGAAATGTTGCCAATCATTAAAGAAGAGAAATTGGCCGATTATATCGATGTTTTTTGCGAGCGCAACTATTTTTCTGTCGATGAAATGGAAGAGTTGTTGCAAGCAGGAATAGCAATCGGATTAAAACCAAAAGTGCATGTGAATCAATTTTCAGCCTTAGGGGGGATTCCAAAAGCTGTCGAAATGGGCGCGCTTTCTGTCGATCACCTTGAAGAATTGACAGATGAAGATATACAGGCATTGAAAGGATCTCAGACGATGTCAACACTTCTTCCGAGTTGTTCTCACTTCCTATCAATTCCTTTTGGTGATGCCCGACGATTAATGGACAACAATTTGCCGGTAGCACTTGCCAGTGACTTTAATCCGGGATCCACTCCGAGTGGGAACCTGAGCTTTGTATGGTCCTTGGCGTGTATAAAGATGAAAATGACTCCAGAGGAAGCATTGAACGCATTGACAATTAATGCTGCTTACGCCATGGATTTATCAGCTACGCATGGAATAATTTCTTTAGGTAAAAAAACACCAATTGTTCTTACAAAAAAAATACCCAATCTTGCCTATATACCTTATTCCTTTGGAGATCAGTTGATCGAGCGAATCATTTGTTAATTTTCAATATTTTGCTTTCGTAAATCAAGCAATTAACCCTATATTATACGTGTGAAATTATTCGTTACTCTCTTATTGTTAGCGCCAATATCGGCTCTTTCTCAAACAATTGATACAGCGCATGAATTGTTGTGGGAAATATCTGGAAATGGAATTCAAACGTCTTACCTCTTCGGGACAATGCATACGAATGATCGCCGGGTATACAATCTGTCGGATAGCACCTATGTTGCGTTGGACCAAGCTGAAATTATTGCTTGTGAGGTGGATATTTTTTCTGCATTTGAAGACCTTGGTCCTTTGACGGAAACAATTGATTTGAATTACGATAAATATGGAAACCCATTTACTTCGTCAAGTAGAGGAAGTAAAACAGTATACGGAGACGAAGATGGTATGCCGCAGCCATTGGATGCTTATTTTCAGCAATTTAGCAGCAACGCAGGAAAGTTATTTGAACCACTTGAGTCCATTGAGTCTCAAATCAATGTTGTAAAAGATTTTAGTTTGACCCCATATTGGAAAGGAATTCATTTGGATGCCTTAATGTATGATGAAGTTATTCTATTGAACAAGTACATCGCTGGAGACATTTCGGTTCTTGATGAAATGATGAAAAATTCAATGAGCGGTTTTCCAGGATTATACGAAGCAATGATTGTTGATCGGAACAAAACGATGTCTCACAAATTGGACTCTTTGATGCATATTAAATCCGTTTTTTGTGCCATCGGAGCAGGACATCTGGCCGGAAGTAGGGGAGTTATTAAATGCCTAGAGCACAAAGGATATCACGTTCGGAAGGTGCTCGCCAGTTACAGTGAAGACTCGGACATTTCACGTTCAGTGCGGTCGTATCGATCAACGATTTATGAAAATGACTCCATTCACTTTGGAGCTGTTTTTCCAGGACAACCACAAGAAGTACACCGTTTATTTGACGGTGATGATCTTTTACTTCGTCTGATCTACCGTGATTTGGGACAAGGAAATACGTATGAAGTAGAGGTGTATCTTAGAAAGGATGACTTGCCACTCGATCAACTTGCAAAAATGCACATTCCAAGTCCAAGAGAAAGTACAATTGAAAAAATTGTGCTTGAAGATACACTTGACGCCTACCAAGGGATTGGACATTCGTATACTGACGGAACACATTGGGTACGCGTTATGGCTTCCGGTGAAAAGTTTCTTGTCATCAAAGCTTCCGGAGGGAATAAATTCATGAACTCTCCCCGCCCATTTCGCTTTTTTGATGCGGTTTGGTTGGATTAGGACGATTCAAATCACATAAACCGTAATATTTAATTGATTTTAGCGGTTTTGTTGTAAATTAGTGCATTCAGTCAATTAAAACAGATGATCGAAAGAGTCCAAAAAACCCTCCTCAAGCAGAAATTAGAGACGTTTAAACTACTTCTTATTCGCGGCCCAAAACGCACAGGAAAACAGTCGCTGTTGGAATCTATTTTTGAAGAGGCAAATACGACTTTTCGTACGATTGATTGTTCCATGAAGAACGAGCGAGAAGAATTGTCGAAGACATTCTTAATGGAGCGTGAGGAGCAAGTTGTTGTTCTCCGAGAGGCTCAACATCTTGAAGATTTGGGAGATTTTATAGAAGGTGTTTTTGGAGGAGCATTTCATTGTAAATTGGTTGTTTGTTGTTCCTACAAACCGATTATTGATGATGAATTAATTGAAGCGCTCGAAATTGAGGGGATGTTGTTTACTATTTTTGCCCCCTCATTCAGTGAGTCTGCTCAGCATTTTGGTTTGATTACTGAAAGCGAATTAATGGAGCAGCGTTTGATCTATGGGAATTATCCTGCAGTATTGAATGATTTGGAGCAAGCAGAACAGATTTTACGTGAGCTTATAGATGAAATTGTAAGTGCTCAATTGGGAGCAAATGACCGAGTCAACAAGGAAGACAAATTGAAACGAATGCTTCAACTTCTTGCGTTCAATGTAGGACTGCCAATTTCATACAATGATCTGGGGGAACGTTGCGGGCTAGACAATGAAACGGTCGAACGTTACATTCAGTTGTTTGAAGATGCTTTTGTTTTGATCAAGCTACCGTCCTTTAACAATGGGAATCGCTATGAATTGAAGAAAGCACATTGTGTTTATTTTCAAGACAATGGCATACGAAATGTATTGATTAGCAATTTTAATCCAACTTTTTTGCGCGATGACATGAATGAATTATGGAGGAACTATATGGTTTCTGAGCGTGTCAAATGGATTCGGATGAATAACCTTAAAAAATCGATCTATTTTTGGAGAACACATACAGAGCAACAACTGGATTTTATTGAGGTTGGAGCAAATGGGGCAATGGCCTACAAGTCAGATCCAAAGATGATCGGTTGGGAACGCCCCAAGAAGGTGAAAATACCATTACTTTTCAAGCGTTATTATCCTGAAATAAAAACATCGGTCTTGAACAAAAAAACATATTGGAACTTTTTAACGCGCAAACAGTAATGACATTCGTAAAAAAAATAGCTCAGTACATTTATGATCAGAATGTTCAAATGGAACATTTAACGCTGGTGCTCCCCTCTGAACGGATGAAGAAACACCTCTCTGCGGAGTTGTTTGATGTATTTGAAAAACCAATTTTAGCTCCAGAAATGGTTACGATGAGTCAATGGGTTAAGTCGCATTCCAAACACACAATAATTGATTCAACTCGCGTATTGATTCGACTATTTGAAATTCATATTCAAATTGCAGAATCTGAACAAGATCGTTCTTTTGATGAATTTATGTTATGGGGAAATACTTTACTGGCAGATTTCAATGAGATTGACCGGTACCTATTGGATGCCAAGCAAATATTCCGCAATCTTGCTGATATAAAAGAAATAGAAAATTGGAGCTTTGGAGAAGCAGAACTCACAGTAAGTCAGAAACGGTTTATGGAGTTTTGGGATCGTCTTCCGGGATACTATTTCGAGTTGGAAAAACAACTTAGTCAACGCGGACAGTGTTACATGGGTCAAGCCTATAGGTATTTAGCACAACACATCGATGTATTGTTTAAGTCGGATGACCAAGCACAGTATTTGTTTGCTGGGTTTAATGCGCTTTCACCATCTGAAATAAGTATCATAAGGCAAGTTGAAAACCTAGGTCGAGCGCATATACTCATTGATGCCGACGTTTTCTATTTTCAGAAAAAATCCCATGAAGCCGGCTCCTTTTTAAGGAATTTATCATTAAGACTAGACGATAAAAAGTTAAATTTTATTCAAGACCAACTGCAGTCAAAATCACTTCAAGTTGACCTCATTGAATGTACCCAAAGCACAGGGCAAGTGAAAGCTGCTGCAACTCTTCTTGATGCAATGGAAAAAGATGAAATTGATCAAACCTTATTGCTCCTAGGTGATGAAACTTTGATTAGTTCAGTAGTAAAAAACCTCCCAAAAAACATTGGGAAGGCCAATATAACTCTTGGTCTGCCAATTCGCAATACAGCGATAAAAACTTGGGTTGAATTGCTTTTTTCCGTTCAGGAAAACAAACGAAGATTTAAAACTCAAGCCAGCTATTTCAGTGATTTACAGAATTTATGGAGCCATCCTTTTGTACTTGCAGTCCTTTCAAATGAACAGCAAGATTCATTGATTGAAATTGAACGGGAAATTATACAAATGAACCGTATTTTTATCAATGCATTAAAGTTAGGAATAAGAGATGAGAACTTTCCAAATCGTCCAGTCTTGGATTCCAATGCAATGGAGATTATTGAATGTGTTTGTTTGGATTGGAACGATGATTGGAAACAATCAGTGCGGACAATCCGAAAGTTAAATCAATTGATTTACTCTCGTCTTGAGCCAAGTCTTGCTTTTGAAAGAGCTGTTTTGGAGTGCTTTGATGCGGCAATGATTGAGTTTGAAAATCTCGTTTTGGAGGGAATTCCAGAGATGGGATTGAAAAGCTATAAGCAATTGTTCAATCAACATTGGACACAAAAGAGTATCGCTTACTATGGCACACCAATGGATGGCCTGCAAATAATGGGACTTCTTGAAACACGTGGATTGGATTTTAAACGAATTATTGCATTGGGGATGAATGAGGGGAATTTACCTCCGACCAACCCAATACAAACAATGATTCCAATGGATTTGAGAAGGTACTATGGAATGCCAACACCTCGGGAAAAACAAGGGCTTTTTGGGCATCATTTTTATCGATTACTGCATAGCTGTGAGCATTTAACGGCGACATTTTGTAGTGCTGTGGAAACGATTGGGAGTTCAGAAATCAGTCGGTACTTAATGCAATTGGAGATGGAATTGGCTCGAAGGAATCCGAAAATTAATATCAATAAGTCAATATATGCGCTGGACTCTCCAAAGGAGTCAACGATCAAGGAAATTGCCAAAACTCCTGAAATTTTTGACCGAATGGACGATCTTTTTGCGTCCTCAACCTCCTCTTCAATGTTAAAGAAATACTTGGATTGTTCATTGGATTTCTATTTCAAGTACATCATGGATTTTAGTGAGGCAGAGAGTATTGAAGAAGAAATTGAGCAAAGTACTTTAGGGACATTCATTCATGATACACTTGAAGAATTGTATCTGCCATTTGCACGTTTTAATAAGGAGGGTATTCGCAATGAGCCGCCACCTAAAAACCTCACCTCGTTCGATATCGAGGAAATGTTAAAAACGTATCCCTTGGTCCTCGAACATAAATTCACAGTACACTTCAACGGAGATAAAGAAGCATTTACAAAAGGGAAAAATTTACTTTCATATCAAATGGCAAAGGAGCTTACAGGACGGTTTTTGAAGGAAGAAGTTGCGTTTATCTCCAAACAGCGCGAACCCGTTTTTATTGAAGCTTTAGAACGGAAGTATACAGCAGAAATAGAAGTTGAGGTTCAAGGTGTTGTGAAAAAAGTAAATTTAACGGGATATGTAGACCGGATCGATTCGATAGGTGACCGGATTCGTATCATAGACTACAAGACGGGTAAGGTTGATAAAAGCGATGTTTCTCTCAGGAAAAATGACACAAGCGATGAGCTCGTTGTGGAGTCAATAGGAAATAAGAAGCATATTTTGCAATTAATGCTGTATTCTTTTTTATACCATCACAATGAAGGTAAAGTGGCAGAACCAAGCATTGTTTCTTTTGTTTCAGGGAATCATATCCCTTTTGATTTAGACCTGAAAAGTCTGGACTTAAACACGGTGATTGAAAGTTTTCCTCGTTATGTACAATTGATTTTAGAGGAACTCTTTGATCAAGATGTTTCATTTATGCACCGATCTAAAGGTCCATTCTCCTTTTGCCAATATTGTGAATGAGGTGCTCAATTAGTGGAAGTCGAGATTCGATATGAAGGTATCGGATAAAAAAACCTGAAAAGAACTGTTTGTGAAGCTCTTTTCAGGTACCTGCAAGGATTATAAAAACCAAAATATTGAAAAAACCAGAGATCAATATTCAATCAATAGACGATTTAAATATTTAAAAGGTTGGCTGTAAAACAAAAGCCACTTCGAAAGAAAGTGGCTTTGAAAAAAGAATTTAATCTACAAGATTTAGTACAGTTCCTGTTTTAAGGCACTTCTATAATCTTTAATTTCTTCACGGTTGATTTTGTGGTCCGCATTTTTCAGAAGAGACAACAAATACAACAAGTTGTCGTTGTCCTCTATTTCAATTGGATATTCGTTTTCTTCTTCATCTTCTTCGTATTGTGCTTGGATTCCGAAAGCATTTTTTTCTCCTATGTACTCGTATGATAAGCGCAACACTTTTGTTACTAAGGGATCTTGCTCTTTTAGAGCATATTCACGTAATTCCTTTAGATCTTCGATGATATTTTTAGCATTTACTCCGTCTTTTTCAACGTTTTTGATGATGCTTTCTAACTTTTGATTTGCCGCTGCCAGTTTCATATATAATTGTTTCGGGATTGTTTCCCCCTGATGCAAATGTAATCAACTTGTCGCAAATAATTGATGCGGGATGGAAACATTTTGAAAAACTAGAGCCGCTACTTCCATCTTCCAAATGAAATCTTATTTTTGTATGAACCACTCCTGAAATAAGAATGGAATTAATAGTAAAAGGAATTGTTACTGGATTTATCTTGAGCATCATGATTGGGCCAGTGTTTTTCGTTTTGTTAGAAACAAGTATTCGAAAAGGAGTTAAGGCTGCAATTGCTTTTGATATTGGTGTACTTCTGAATGATATTTTATATATCCTAATTGCCTTGGTGTTTTACAATGAAGTTGCCGAATTGTCTAATGGAGATGATAATTCTGTCCTTCGAATTTGTGGAGGTGTGCTCTTTCTTGCCTATGGGGTCGTTAACTTCAGGAAAAAGGTGAGTAATCCAAAAATTGAACTTGTCGACTCAGTAGAGAGCACAAAAGGATATTTACTCCTAGGGTTAAAAGGATTTTTATTAAACCTGGCCAATCCTATGGTTATTTTTTATTGGTTTTCTGTGATGACCCTGGGTGCGCAAAATGAAATAGACGGTGCTTCAAAATATTCCATGCTTATTTTTCTAGCAGCAATTTTGATTACATTTTTCTCCATTGATTTGTTAAAAATTTTTGGTGCGAAGAAATTGCGACCTCTGGTAACAAAAAAACTCTTGCGGTCGCTCAATCGATTGATTGGATTTGTTTTTGTTGGCTTTGGAGGAGTACTAATTGTTCAAGGAATATTGGGACTCTTGAAGTAACAAACAGCTTATTTATACTTATAATCTAAAACAGAAGATTTTGAAACATATACTTTTCACCATTGCGGTCTTTGTTTCACTAGTTTCGTTGGGACAGCGTGAGATAAAAAAAGAGAATCAAACAAAAACCAAACGGACCTATTGGGATTTCAATAAGTCACAGATTCAATCTCGTGGGCGCTATTTTACCGATGATCAGGGTGAAACAACAGACAAGCACGGAGAATGGGTGTATTATGATAGGTTTGGGGAGGTAGAAGAGGTGCGCAACTACTATAAAGGAGGACTCGATGGAGCTGTTGTATTGTTCTATCCGAATGGACAAAAAAGACAAGAAGGATTTTTTAAATACAACCGTCAAGATAGCACGTATATCGAATGGTATGAAAATGGAGAACGAAAAGTTGAAGGAGAATACAAACTTGACACTCCAATGGGCAAATGGAATTATTATTACTTGGATGGTCGCCTCAAATCAGTTGAGGAGGTTCAAGAGGGAACGAATTATTTGTGGGAGTTTTTTCTGCCTGATTCACTCCATACGCAAACAATTTCCGATGGAAATGGAGAGCTAACAACCTACTATTCTACGGGTAAGGTTCAAGAATGGTACAACTATGAGAATGGAAGGAAGCACGGTCTCTTTGAAGAAATAAGTATTTATGGGTACCCAACACTTAAGGGAGAATTCAAGCATGGAGTAAAGCACGGAACGTGGGAGTATTTTTATTACACGGGAGACAAAGAGAAGGTTAGCCATTACCAAAGCGGGAAACTCCATGGAGCATATGCGTATTTCTATGACAATGGGAATACCAATGTCGAAGGAATTTACGAAAATGGAGATAAAAAAGGCAAATGGACTTGGTATACAAATGAAGGAAATCTTGACATGCAAGGGGCTTTTGAGAAAGGGCTTCAACATGGCGATTGGACCTATTGGTATCCAACAGGAGAAATTTCCTATAAGGCGAAATACCTAAAAGGGAAGAAGTCTGGGAAATGGACCTATTTCTTCAAGAACGGAGGAATTTTCAAGGAAGGAACGTTTGAAGATGATCTGAAAAATGGATTGTGGCAAACTTGGTATGAAGATGGTACTCTTTTGATGAAAGGAAACTACACCAATGGGAAGGAGACAGGAGAATGGTTCAACCATTGGGAAAATGGAACGATAAAGAACAAAACAACATTTTCTAACGGACAATTGGATGGAGAGTGGAAGTCCTATCACCTCAATGGAAAACTTGCATTGGAAGGGGCTTACAAAAAAGATTTGAAAGTCGGAGAATGGCGTAAATATTTTAGCAACGGGAAGACAAAAGAGCTTCTTACTTATAAATTGTTTCAGAAGAAATCGAAGTTCAATGATGCAATTTTAAGTAATCGAGCTCCTCTCGAAAGTCGGTTGAACGGAAGTTACGAATCATACGCTTTGAAAGATTATAAATTAACGGAGTCAGGAACATATAAAAATGGCAAGAAAAATGGGGAGTGGACCGCATTTCATCCCGGTGGATTGGTGCCTGCAGTTGTCTCAAACTATAAAGATGGAAAGTTATATGGCCCGATGAAAACCTTCTCTCGCAGGGGCGTTCTACTTCAGGAGGCACAATACAAAAATGGATTAAGGCATGGTAAATATGTAGTATTCGATAGGCGAGGTCGTGTATTGAAAGAGTTACGTTATTCCGATGGAATGCGCGTTATTGAGGGAAAAGGCTCAGGAGGCTTCACGCCCCGATAAATGCGAATTTGATTCTTCCACAGACAGTCATTCCCCCTTGCATGCGATGTTTAATAATTGTTAATATCTCTTTCTTAGAGACAAAAGCTTGAGTGATTTATCTACTTTCGGAATTGGATAAATAGTTGAAAGATGAAAGTTATTATTGCAGGAGGCACAGGTTTTTTAGGTCATGAATTGTCTCAATTTTTCACTCAAAGAAATGATGAAGTAGTTGTGCTTACCCGAGGAGCTTCAAGAACTGAACATGGCCTTTCTTTTGTTCATTGGGATGCGACAACCCTAGGTGACTGGAAAGTCGAGTTCTCAGATGCAGATGTTTTGATCAATTTATCCGGGAAGTCTGTTGATTGTCGATTTACAGAAAAGAACAAAAAAGAGATACTCCGATCGCGCATAGACGCCACTAAAGTGCTTGGAAAAGCGGTAAAAGATACACGTTCACCACTGCGTATATGGATAAACGCAAGTGCAGCAACAATCTACGATTACTCTGAAGATAAGGCAAGGGATGAGGACAGTACAGAACTTGGTCATGACTTTGCCAAGGAAGTAGCCCAGGCATGGGAAGACACCTTTTATGAAGCAGATACTCCAAATGTAAGAAAAGTCGCATTGCGAATATCAGTAGTGCTGGGCAAAAGAGATGGAGCATATCCCGTACTAAAGCGCCTTGGGAAATTCGGTTTAGCAGGAACGATGGGGCCAGGAACACAGCGATTTGCTTGGGTTCATATTCAAGATCTATTGCGAATGATTGAATTCGCAATTGTCAATGATTCCATAACAGGGCCATTAAATTGTGCTGCTCCGGAGACACCGACCAATAAAACATTCTTAAAAGCACTGCGTGTTTCTCTAGGTGTACCAATAGGAATCCCACAACCCACATTTTTGCTGAAAATAGGTGGGTTCATTATCGGTACCGAAAGTGATTTAATACTGAAGAGTCGATGGGTGTCGCCAAAGAAGTTGTTGGAGAACGGTTTTGAATTTACGTTTTCAGACCTTCAATCAGCACTCAACGATTTGGCTCAATGAAAAAGAGCTTTTGCATTTGCACTGAACAATTTAATTGCAATGGCGAGAAGAATAATACCAAATACTTTTTGAAGTATTGCAATGCCTCCAGGGCCGAGTAATTTCTCGATAATACGCGTCAGTTTTAGCACGATAAAAACAACAATGATATTGATCAGTATGGCCATCACAATATTGATCTCAGCGTATTCAGCACGCAGTGAGATGATAGAGGTCATTGAACCTGCACCAGCGATGATTGGAAAAGCCAACGGAACGATACTCGCAGTTTTTCCAGAGACCTCATCTTTGAAGAGTCTGACTCCCAGAATCATTTCTAAAGACATGGCGAAAAGAATCAATGCGCCCGCAACAGCAAATGATTTGACATCAACGTGAAATAAATCAAGAATCCGCTCCCCCACAAACAGAAAACTAACCATGATAACCAATGAGACAATACTTGTTCGCAGGGCATGTATCTCACCGGTTTGTTCTTTTAATCGTATAATAATTGGAATAGAACCAATAATATCCACTACGGCAAACAATACCATTGTTGCTTTGAGTAGTTGCCCCCAATCGAATGCACTAAAAAATGCTACCATAATTTTAACTTAAGATGACTCCTCGGACAACAGTCGGAAAATAAGTTTGTTCGAGGTATTTAATTTTACGTTCCAAATCGTCAATCGTATCTTGCGGAGACAAAGCACAATGAAATTGTGCAATGACTTCTCCCTTATCGAATTCTTCATTTACAAAGTGAATTGTAATGCCTGATTTGTTTTCCTTATTTTTCAGGACCGCTGAATGAACATTCCGGCCATGCATTCCCTTCCCCCCATACATTGGCAATAATGATGGATGCAGGTTCACCATTTTTTGCTTGAATGTCTGAATTAGTTCGCTCGGGATCAATCGAAGGTATCCTGCCAAAACAATCCAGTCGATACTGTTTTTGGTGCACAAATCGACCAAGAATGTTCCATCTGCTACCTGTTGATTTGAAAAATGAAGTGCAGTCACTCCCATATCTTTAGAAGATTTGAGGACTTTTGCATCTTCCTTATTACTGAGTACAAAAGCGACTTCTACTGCAGGATCATTTTCAAAAAAACGAATCAAGTTAACAGCGTTACTTCCTGTTCCTGAGGCAAATATGGCAATTCGTATTTTGTTCATAGGGCAAATGTATGAAGTATCTAAAGAATCAGGACATGAATTTATTACTTTCTTGACGCGTTCGTATTTAATTTATACCTCTGCTGTAACTGAATAATATCGGATTTAACCGCTAATACCACCTTGATAGCTGCTTCAGATTGTCAAAAAACTGATGTTCATCTCGAAGTTTTGGTGCTATTTTCGATCAAAAGCGGTGAGGCAAGGGAATTGAAAAAAAATCGAACAATAGTGTCTAGTAATAATATGAGTAATAATTTTGTCTTTTCATATTTTGTGGCTTTCTTTGCGGTTGAATTAACCCTTAAAAAAAGAAGAAATGTCTGATGTAAATTCAAAAGTAGTATCTATTATCGTAGATAAATTGGGTGTTGAAGAAAGCGAAGTTGCAAACGAAGCGAGTTTCACAAATGATTTAGGAGCTGATTCTTTGGATACAGTTGAGTTGATTATGGAATTTGAAAAAGAATTCAACATTGCTATTCCGGACGATCAAGCTGAAAACATCCAAACAGTTGGAGATGCGATTAAGTATATCGAAGAGAACGCTTAATACAATTTAGTACACGAAATTTTTTGAACTAACGGCTCAATTATGGAATTGAAAAGAGTAGTTGTCACAGGACTAGGTGCCCTTACCCCAATCGGAAACGATGTTAACGAATACTGGGAAGCACTTATGCATGGAAAAAGTGGGGCAGCACCAATTACACAATACGACGCCGAGAAGTTTAAAACAAAGTTTGCTTCTGAAGTAAAAGGGTTTGATGTGCTAGAGCACATGGACCGGAAAGAAGCAAGAAAATTAGATCGATTTTCGCAATTTGCTATGGTTTCTGCTACAGAAGCCATAGCAGATTCTGCGATTCTCGACACTGATCCGAACAAAGAGCGAATCGGTGTTATTTGGGGCTCAGGAATTGGTGGACTTAAAACATTCCAAGATGAAGCTGAGTCCTACTTCGAAGGAGATGGAACACCGCGATTCAACCCCTTCTTTATTCCTAAAATGATTGCGGATATCGCAGCAGGACATATTTCAATTAAATATGGTCTAATGGGTCCGAATTATGTTACTGTCTCTGCATGTGCTTCCTCAACGAATGCAATCATTGATGCTTTCAATCTCATACGTTTGGGTAAGGCGGATGCAATTGTTACAGGCGGTTCAGAAGCATGTGTCAGTGAAATGGGAATGGGTGGCTTCAGTGCTTTGAGAGCACTCTCCACACGTAATGATTCCCCAGAAACTGCATCCCGACCATTTGATGTTGACCGTGACGGTTTTGTTTTGGGAGAGGGAAGTGGAGCACTAATCGTTGAAGAATACGAACACGCAAAAGCACGTGGCGCAAAAATATATGCAGAAATTATCGGCGGAGGAATGTCGGGAGACGCCTATCACATGACAGCGCCGCATCCGGAAGGATTGGGAGCAAAAAATACGATGCTAGCAGCACTGGAAGATGCTGAAATTGATCCGTCAGAGGTCGATTACGTGAATGTGCACGGAACATCAACACCACTTGGAGATATCGCAGAAGTCAAAGCAATACAGCAGGTGTTTGGCAAAAGTGCCTACGACTTGAATATCAGTTCGACGAAATCGATGACAGGTCATCTCTTGGGTGCCGCAGGTGCAGTTGAAGCAATTGCATGTATTTTGGCGGTCAAAAACGATGTTGTCCCACCTACAATTAATCACTTCACAGATGACCCAGAATTGGACGAAAAGATGAATTTTACGTTCAATAAACTTCAGAAACGAACGGTGAATATTGCCCTTTCAAATACATTCGGATTTGGAGGTCACAACACAAGCGTCATTGTAAAGAAGTACAACGGTTAAGTTAGTGCTTGCCTTATTCCCATTATTTTCAAAAAAAAAATCAAAAGAAGAACTGAATCTTCACAGATTTATTGTTAAAAGTTTTGGCTACCATCCGAAGGACATTCAACTCTTCAAAAGAGCACTGACGCACAAGTCCATTGCCCACAATAGTGGACAACTCTCGAATGAACGCTTAGAATTTCTTGGCGATGCAATTTTAGATGCAGTCATAGCGGAAATGTTGTTTCAAAAGTATCCAAATGAAGATGAGGGGTATTTGACAAAAATTAAATCCAAGATTGTTAGTCGCCGTACACTCAGTATGATTGGTGAAGCAATGAATATTCGAGCGTTACTGCTCTACAACAAAGGACGCTCAATGAAGCTTGAGACCATTGAAGGAAATGCTTTTGAAGCGTTGATTGGGGCTTTATATTTGGACGGCGGATATGTCACGGTTAAAGCGAGTATAAACAATCATATTTTACTGAAATATGCTGATTTGAATCAAATATTACAGGAAGAAATAGATTTTAAGTCCAAGTTATTTATTTGGAGTCAAAAAAATCGATTACCAATTGAATTTGAAGTGCTCAAGGAAGAAAATAAAGGTGTGCAGTGGGAATATTTGATTTGTGTGGTAATCAATGGACAAGAATACGGCAGAGGTGCTGGTTCTTCCAAAAAGAATGCAGAGCAAGAGGCAGCCAAAGAAACTCTCCAGCTAATCGGTGAAGTTTAGTGGTACTTCTAGTGCAGATTCCTTTCTTTTGTTTCATTTTAGGTGTTAAATAAAGCTTAAATTTTCTTAACTTAAGGAGAAAAGACTTATTTATGCACCACCTTGAACTTGGACAACTTGGAGAAAACTTAGCCGTTGAGTATTTGGAGTCCAAAGCGTATAAGATACTAGACCGCAACTACAAATGGATGAGGCATGAAATTGATATTGTTTGTAGTAAAGCAAATGAGCTTGTTGTAGTGGAGGTAAAAACGAGACACACAAGTAGTTTTGGAGCTCCCTATCAGGCCGTTACACGTTCGAAACAAAGACAAATCATCAAAGTAGCGAATGAATATATCGTAAAGAATAAAATCGATATGGATGTTCGATTTGATGTCCTGTCAATTGTTAAAAATCAATGGCAGACTTCAATTGAGCGCATTGAAAATGCATTTTATCCTTGTTTATAATTGTTGAATAGTACTCTACCGGTGTATGTCCTAGCATGAATTATTGCGGATAGTTAAAATCCACTATCTTTGCACCAAATCGTGCTACAGCATTCTTACTGATTAAGGACAAGTTAAAAGTGAGTCTCGATCGCTTAGATCATTGCACTGATTGTAAATAGGACAAATTTTTAAGCTCGTGAAGAACTCAAAAGGAAGAAATCGAAGTAACGATTCTCAAAACAAACCGTTTAAAGGTAAAGGTGCTCGAACAACTCGAGGGCAAAAAGGCGCAAATCAGCCGAAAGGAAAAGGTAGGTTTCAGGATTTCAAAGACAAGGTGAAGAAAGGCGATCCTTTACCATCATTCAATGATGATGCGATTCGCTTAAACAAGTACTTATCGAACGCAGGAATCTGTTCCCGGCGTGAAGCTGATGTGCTCATAAAAACTGGTGTGGTCACCGTTAATGGCGAGATGATTACAGAAATGGGTTATAAAGTAAAGCCTGGAGATGTTGTTAAATATGATGGGGGCTCAATAAAGGCTGAAACGAAGCGTTATGTTTTACTGAATAAACCGAAGGGATTTATTACAACAATGGATGATCCACAGGGGAGAAAAACTGTGATGGGCCTAGTAAGGAAAGCATGTAAGGAGCGAATTTATCCAGTAGGGAGATTGGACAAAGAGACGACAGGTTTGCTTTTGTTTACGAACGATGGTGATATGGCAAAAAAATTAACACATCCACAGCATAAAGCATCCAAAATATATCAAGTGGAGTTAAACAAGAAGATTACTTCGATTGAATTGAAAAAGCTACTTGAAGGGATTAAACTTGAGGACGGGACTACAACTTTTGATGCTGCCGAGTTCATCTCTGAGGATGATGCACGTTTGGTAGGTGTTGAATTACATTCAGGCAAGAATAGAATTGTTCGCAGAACCTTCGAGGCGCTTGGTTATAAAGTGATGAAGTTGGATCGAGTCACCTTCTCAGGCCTAGATAAAAAAGATCTGCCAAGAGGAATGTACAGGCACCTTAGTGAAAAAGAAGTTGCATTTTTAAAAATGGTAAAAGGAACCAAAGTTCACAAATGAATGGAATGAAATTGAAATATTGGCTTATTGTTTTTCTGCTACTGCCGACTGTCGCAAACGCGCAACGCACGAGAATGAAGAAAAAAGACTCGAATGCGAAAGGTACTGTTTTTGCATATTGGGGGTACAACAGGTCGGCGTATACCAAAAGCGACATTCGCTTTGTAGGGCCAAATTATGATTTTACACTTGCTGAAGCTATTGCAAAAGATAGAGCAGAACCATTCAGTACTTCAGCATATTTCAATTTTCAAAACCTGACGGTTCCTCAGTTCAATGCTCGAATAGGATACTACTTTAAAGAGCATTGGGCCTTGTCCGTAGGATACGATCATTTGAAATATATTTATGATGACAACAATAGCGTTTATTTGAGCGGATACATTGGTTCGGGAGTCGATGAGGTGACAAGTTGGGAAGGCACCTACAGCGGGGAACCTGTTACGACTCAAAACGACTATTTCCATTATGAGAACTCTGATGGGTTGAATTATTTACGATTGGAGTTAACACGTACTGACAATTTCATCCAACTTGGGGGGAAAGATCAATTTGTACTATCATCAAATCTTGGTTTGAGTGCAGGACCAATTTTATCATTTAATGATTTTAAATTTGCTGGAGATCATGATCGACGAACAATCAGTCTTTCAGGATACGGATTTTCAGCAAATGCGGGGCTTCGATTCGAGTTTTTTCGTCATGTATTTTTACAAACCAATATGGCAGTTGGGTTTCATCATCAATTGCGTGTAAGAACACGTCCAAACGACAGTTCTTCCTTTGCACGTCACAGTTATGGTTTTGCTGAAGCGGACGTCGCTCTTGGTTTTCTTTTTTACATCAAATCAAAAAACGGATGTGATAGCTGTCCCACTTGGTAGAAAGCAGAATGTCTAAGCAGTCAATTAATCTATCTTTTTCCGTCGAATCTGAAATCAACTTTGTAGTAAAAAAGTGGCAAGAATCCCAACTGATAGCGCTCTGCAACAGGTTCCTGAGAACTATCGAACAAATTTGGTGCATAAGACAGACCCAACAAGTTTTTTCTTCCCGTAACGTTGACTAAATCCAGTCCAATTTCATGCGTCACACGTTTCGCGTTTAGTTTCCAGTTGATCTTTGCATCGATTCGATAATAAACTGGAAATTGCCGACTATTAAACCCTTCATCGAGGTAAATCAATTCTTGTAGCTCACTTGTTGCGGCAGTATCAACATAACCATACAATTTACCTCCTGCAATGGTTGCTTTTAACCCCAATGAGAGAGATTGTCGCTCTCCGACTTTAAACTCTTTCCCCGCCAACAAATTTGCGATGTAATTTCCGTTGTAGGACGTGTTTCTTTCGAGTCCATCACTTGCGATGTAAGTAGAATTATAGGCTGTTGCTGAAAACAAAAAGAAAAATGATTTATCAAAGTATTTCTGGAGTGTTAATTCAATTCCATAATTAGTTCCTGTTCCCGTATTTTCCAATGCTTCAGGGAAGAACCGCTGGAACCCTGACCCCATATTAATTAAAGAGAATGCAGAAGGCTCAATTGTTACTGGAATATTATACAAGTGCTGATAATATCCTTCCATTTTTAAGTTTAGACTCTTTTTAAATGCTTTTTCATATCCTACACTAGAGTGTAGACTGCGAGAAAAGTCCATTTTGAGATTGTCATAAATTTTATTTGCTCCATCGTTACGGTGGTACAAATACGTATACATGGGTTGTGTCATACTATGCATCCCTGCTCCAGCAGAAATCGATTGGTTGTTATTTAGTTTTAATTTCCATCCAACTCTTGGTTCAATTGGACTGATGCTTTTACTTAAGGTAAAATACTGTGCATGTACACCTGCTGTGAACGCCATGTTTTCGGTGATTCTCCATTTCCATTGAGTAAATAGCTGAATGAGCATTGCGTTGCCTTTATAGTCCCAACGATTGATCCAATTTGTATGTGATGGATCAAGAACTGAATCTGTCATGTTATAGAAGAATGCATCCAGATTGATTCCAGCTTTTAGCAAATGTCTTTTGCTGAATTTATGATTGATCGCTAAGTAGCCCGAAGCTTTCTGAATTTCAAATAAATAGGCCATCATTGGATAAAGGCTGTCAACTGTGATTGTAGAATCTGTTCCGTTTATCGTTCCTGTTCGTGTAAGAAAGTCGTGATTTGAACGTTGCCGCTCCACTGAATAGGCGATTGTTGCTGCAAGGAATGTTTTTTCATTCAGTGGTTTTTTAAGTGAAAGGCCCGCCACTCCCATTGCGGTTCCAAAGTATTGATCACGATCTCCTTCACCATATACTTCTTCAGACTGTCCTCCCAAAGTTAGTGGGTACTGGTCTGAAATTTTGATTGCAATATCACTTACTCCACCTATGGCAAACAAAGAAAGAGCTCCTCCATTTTTCAGTTTCCAATTGAATTTGAAGGCACCATCACCGTAGGTAGGGACAGCATCTGTTCCTATTTGAATCCCCATGGATTTAAATAAACTTAAGGTTGAATAACGCCCCATTGCAAGGTAGCTTGATTTGCCATCTTTACTCAAAGGCCCTTCTGCGAGGAGCTCTGTTCCTAGGAAGCCAAATTGACCGGTAAACTCATGCTTTTGGTCGTTTCCCTTTCTCAGTTTTAAATCAAAGACTCCAGATGTTGAGTTTCCATATTCGGCGGGAAATGCACTCATAAAGAAATCAGAATTCCCAAGAATTTTATTGTTTAATATGGACACTGGTCCTCCTGTACTTCCCGCTATTGAAAAGTGCGATGGGTTTGGAATGTCAATCCCCTCAACACGCCATACAACTCCGAGCGGAGAATTTCCTCGAATAACAATATCATTTCTTGAGTCATCAGCACCTCCAACGCCCGCGAAATTGGAAGCCATACGTGCAGGGTCAGAGCGTGAGCCAGCATATCGATCTGTTTCTGAGACACTAAATTGTTGTGCTGAGATAAGTGCTAACTCATTAATAACTGCACCCTTTTTTCTTCCAGAAACAACAATAGCTTCTTGCTCTATGAAGCTCTCCATCATTGGAACTTGGACAATCGTCTCTTTTCCAGAATTCACCTCTATTGTAACTTCTTTGGTATCATAGGTTAGATAGGACGCTTTTAAATTGTGCTTACCAACAGGAACATTCACGATAGAAAATTCGCCACTAATATTGGTCAATGCACGATATAGTTTTGCTGAGTCAGCGGTGAAAACTTGAACTTTCGCTCCTACCAAAGGATATTGTGTTTCCGAGTCAAAAATTTTGCCTCTAACAGTTTGTGTCGGTTGTTGTGCAAACGCAACGGCGCTACTTAGATAAAATAAAAGTAGTATTGCTCTCATAAAGGTTAATTTTAAGTTCATTTAAAGATACAATAAACTTTTTCTTCTGTTCTCAAGCTTATCTCGTACAATTGAACAAGTAGATGTTGAAATGGCATTTTAGTGTTGTTTTATTAGATAGAAATAGGTTGTAAAAACCTATGAATCACTTGTGATTTAGCATCCATTTTCAAGCAGTTTTTTTAATTTAATTGCTGTGGATTAACATAAAAAGGTAGTATATTTGTTTGCGACCACCACCTATTTGTATTGATCATTAGGGGGCTAAAGGGCGAATACTAAAAAGAGACATGAAGAGGGTTTTAATTTTACTGACATTCATTTTTTTATCTGTTTCTGTGGAAGCTTCGTTGTCGCTAGAGGGAACCTATCAAGGGAAGAATTTGTATGTCCAAAATCCAATTGATGATGAAGGTTTTGGTTACTGTGCAACGAAAGTGACCGTGAATGGGGACATTATGCCTGGTGGAACGAGTGTAGGTGCATTTGAAATTGATTTCTTGTTTTTTAATATCGAAATTGGTGAGCCTGTATTTATTGTCATTGAGCACAACGATGGATGTCAGCCAAAAATTTTGAACCCCGAAGTTCTTCTTCCAAGATCAACATATGAAGTAGTTGATATATCGGTCTCTGATGCGGGAGTGCTTTCATGGACGACTACAGGAGAGCGGGGCAAACTGCCATTCGTTATTGAGCAATACCGATGGAACAGATGGGTGCAAGTTGGTGAAGTAATGGGTGCAGGTTCAAATGGGAAGAATACGTATGAATTTTCTGTTGCTCCTCATCATGGTGAAAATAGAGTAAGAATATCGCAAACCGACCACTCCGGAACTAAGAATCCTTCCCGTGCTGTCACGTTTAATTCTGGAGCTCCGAAAATCACCAAGACACCGGCCAAAGTTAGGGATGAAATTCGATTCCTTGCAAATGGTTTAACACCAGTTGAAACACGATATGAAGTATATGATGCCTATGGAAATATTGTCAAAAAAGGTGTGGGTTCATCTGTAGATTGTTCTAATTTATTGCGAGGCGTTTATTATATTAATTTTGATAACGTCAACGAAAAGTTCATTAAAAATTAGTCGGCTGATTATCAGCACAACCTCGTGCACTCTACGGAATTGGTGTAACGGTAATATTTGTTTTTATGATTAAGCGTATTGAGCATTTGGGAATCGCAGTTGATAGTATTGCTTCATCCTTACCTGTTTTTGAGACTTTATTGGGAACATCTTGTTATAAAGAAGAGATTGTTGAGTCGGAAGGCGTGCGAACTGTTTTTCTTCGAGTTGGGGATTCGAAAATTGAATTGTTAGAAGCAACAAATGAACAGTCTGCAATAGCAAAGTTTCTCAGTAAAAACAAAGGAGGGTTTCATCATGTAGCTTTTGAAACAGATGATATTGATGCCGAGTTAATTCGTCTTGAGAAAGGGGGGTTTCAATTGATTCATAAAACACCCAAGTCGGGAGCAGATAATAAACGGATTGCATTTCTTCATCCAAAATCTACTCAGGGGCTATTGGTTGAGTTGTGTCAAGAAAAAAGTTCATGAAGTGACTCTTCGGGACGCAGGTGATGGGTCTGAAGCCCAGCCGTTATAGCGCCTTGTATATGCTGTATTGAGTCATCGATAAAAAGTGTTTTTGCTGGATTTAATCCTTCATTCGTTGTTACAAGATTGAAGATTTCCACGTGTGGTTTCCGCATGTGCACTTCGTGTGAAAAATATACCTTTTCAAAGATGTATTCTATTGGTTTATTGGTTGTTCTATTCCATGTTTGCAATGCCGTATCAATGTGAATTTTATTTGTGTTGCTTAAAAGGTAAATCTTGTAACGTTTTGACAGTTCTTGAAGAAGTTCAATGCGTTCGATTGGGATATCGAGTAGCATCGCATTCCAGGCATTAATAACTTGCTTTGGCGTCGTTTCTTTTGGAAGAAGTCGCAGAAGACTGTTTATAAAATGTTGTGGAGAAATTTTTCCCGTTTCAATGGAATCAAATAAATTGGATTGTGTCGCTTGGGAATATAAATGATCAAAATTATCCAAACCAAGTTTTTTAAATGCATCGATGGTCGCATTGTAGTCAAGATTAATTATTACACCACCAAAATCAAAGATGATTGCCTCAACGTTTTTTTCGATCATGCTTCAAAGAAACAAAAAAGAGCGAATCTTTACTCAGATTCACTCCTTTTAATTTTTAGTGTGAGATTAATTTATTTTTCAAGTGATATAGCGACTTCAAATTCAATTACAGGAGAAATTTGAGATCCGTCAGGATTTGGTTGTAAACCAGGAATGTTAATTGACGTTAGATCAAGGGTGAAATCTCCAGTGATACTCGCTCTATTGGGATCTGTAGTGACTGTTGCAGCTACAGATTGCTTCAATTCTTTACCTAAAATTAGCAATGTTAAGTCGAGGGTGTTGTTTTTGTACCCATTAATAGATACAGAGATGTTGGGGAATTTCACTACATTAAAAAACATATCGGCTGGATGATTTTCATCTACCAAATTTCCAGTGAGATGTCCAACCAATACCTCTCCTTTTTGAGGGTTTAAGTCCGTATTTTTTAATGTAGTCATATCCACAGTAAACTGGCCATCAACCACGGTCTCTCCGCTTATATTGAGAACACCTTCTGAGAAGTTTAGAGTTCCTGCGTGACCATATTCGGGACTCATTTGTCCTTTCCATTTGATCGAAGAATTCTCTAAATCGATTGTGTATGTTAATTTTTTGTTGTCGGTATCTGATACCGATTGTTGTTCAGACGAGCAAGAAGTAATTGCGAGTCCGATTAATCCGATTAATAGTATTGTTGTTCTTTTCATGGAGCAAATATATATATTTACCATGGTAAATAAAATAAATCAGGATAAAATTTTTATTGTTAGACATTCTGAATTCAGTATCTTCGACTTTATGAAATTATTTCTGGACAACGATCACTTCATTGATACCAACTCACCATTGGATCTGTCGATTGTGCTATCCGATGATATCCGTAATCCTCGTGCTTGGTATGTTGAGCCTCCGAGATTTGAACCAGTTCGCACTGAATGTTATATTGGCTCGGTTAAAGAGGGTGGAGACGTTAATTTTCGAGATATTTACTTTAATCCGCATGGACATGGGACGCACACAGAGTGTTTGGGTCATATTACCGAGGAAATTCATTCAGTCAATGAAACGATGCACAATTATTTTTATCGTGCAAAGTTAGTATCGATATTGCCAAAACGGATTGAACGAGAAAATGGTGATATTGATTTTGTGATTACACCTGAACAAATTAGCGCATTGGATATTTCGGATTCAGAGGCCCTCATTATTCGAACAATGCCAAACGATGCTACCAAGACGAGTAGAAATTATTCCTCATCGAATCCTCCTTATCTGGATGCTGCATGTGCAGGGATTGTCATTGAAAATGGAATTGAGCACTTGCTTATTGACTTGCCATCAGTCGACCGAGAGAGCGATGGTGGAGTTTTAGCCTTCCATCATGCCTTTTGGCAGGTGCCTCATTCTCCCAATTACAAGCGAACAATTACGGAATTGATATACGCTGACAACAGTATCAAAGACGGAGCATATATTTTG
>Ga0233395_1000143_pt1 | contig 37014 bp, 58 predicted proteins | sample 27DmetaG_FD_186029 | JGI IMG/M metagenome (GOLD analysis project Ga0233395, IMG submission 186029) | Seawater microbial communities from Monterey Bay, California, United States - 27D | ecosystem: Environmental > Aquatic > Marine > Coastal | place: USA: California | collected 2016-10-12 | reverse complement strand
TGCTGTAGCCTGTTTGGGCTAGGTTTTTCTGCAACTGGTCATTGATACTTTCCATACCTAGACCTGTAGCTATCCCGTGACGTGAACCACCAGACATTCCACTTGCCGCTGCTCGTGCGTCCATATTGGCCAGCATCTTCTCCTGCGCCCTGTTGGCATCAGAAATGTAGCTCTGTTTCATTGCGTCGGCGTAGTTATTGCCTTCTCCGCCCATTACCATCGCGTTTATCTGCGACATAGCGGAGGGCTGGTTCATGGACTGGTTGAGTGAACTCATTAACTGGTTCTGCAATCCCATGTCCCTGTAGGCTCCACCCTGTAACTGCTCTTGGTAAGCGGGGCTGACCTGATTGTACGTGTCCTGCATATTCTGTGTAGCACCGGGCTGCAGGCCCTGCATACCGGTGTTTGTTTGATTGAATAAGTCCTGCGCGTTACCGTACAAGTCTTGCAGTGCGCCTGACTGACCTCCCCAAACCTTGTCTTGAAAACTTGACTTGCTCTTGCTCTTACTGCCGCTCGCTGAACCACCCATAGGTTACTCCTTCACTTTGCATTTTAATGTTACGAAGTGTTCTTCAAATCCGTAACGTGATAATTTTCTAAGCCATGCCTTTCTAACAGCCATGCCCCTCAGTTCGATACAATCGTGATGTCGCGCAATCTCGTGGGCTAAATCAATAAATCGGTCCTGCCATTCTTCAGTCCTGCTACCACCGATAATCGGCAAGAACAAGATTTTGTTACCGGAGTCCAGCTCCCGCACTTCCATCGTGTTAACGGCAATAATCTCAGAGCCATCAAGTATGACTACAAGCATAGTGTCACCTGATAGGCACCTATTATACACCCTGTCAAGCCCTATGTCTTGAGGCGCTTTAGCAAGCACCATTTCCAGAAATGGAATGCACTCATCCCAGACATACTCAATCATTGTTCTCGGCACTAACGCGACGATTGTACTCATAATTTTACCCAAACCCCATTCTCATAACCCCAGAAACCTACCGAGGTGATAGTTGTACCAATTGTCTGCCCAAAATATTCCACGTTACCGTCCTGCGGCTTGGCAGGCAGTACGTAGATTGGAGGAAACTTCTGTGACTTGGACAGGGCTATGTTAATCTCCACGAACCGTCTTGAAAGGTACTCTCGAAGAGTGACCTCTAAGTCTACAGGTGGCTGCTCATTACTAATACTAGACATTATCTTAACCCGCCTCTAGAGTATTCTACGTTCATACCGCTAAAATCAAAGGAGATAGTGCCAACTGATAACAATCTCCAGCAGTGCAGCTCGCCCGTTGTTCTAACATCAAGTTTTCTGTCCACTCCCGGCGTGAATCTTTGTGGTGGCTGCCACCTGATTGGTGCGCCCGCATAATCCTGCGAGCCAACCTGAATGTCTAGCATACCTGCGCCCTCTATGTGGGGATATAGCCTTGTGATTGTTGTGACCTGACGATGACCCTCCAGCGGGAAGTCGGTACGCTCGATGACTGTACCTAAGTCTGTTGCTGGCAGTGCAGGGTCAAGCTCTATTAGTGATGACGTTGTGCTGTCAACACCAATGACTGTGTCGTCGAGAGGGGTAATCTGTCTGGAACCCCACACGCCCTGTTGCTCCTCCCAGCTACCATCCCAAGCGTCCCACGTTGTAGTTGCCTCGGCCTGTGAACCGTAAGCTGCGAAAGCTACACCGGCTTCGGGAAGGTCACGTATAGCCCACGAGTCATCCTTCCAGTTGTAGACATACGCTACGTTTGGACATAGTGAATCCTCTTCAGGTACGCAAAACCACACCTCTTTCAGTGCGTTATTTCTGACCGTGAATGAGTTGGTAAACGTGGCCTCACTGATACCACTCGCCAGCCTTCTGCGCAGTCTGTTGTGGATAATTGAATCAATCTTGTTGCCATCATTCCTGACGATATCACCATCAGACAGGAAGAAATGCGTACCCTTAACCTCTGTCACACAATCCTTGGCTAGTAGACCAATGGTTGATGATAGCTCACGCGCTTTCCATACGAACTCGTCGCCCGTAAAGTCAAGCATGGTTATGGCGTTCTCGGAGTAGATAGCGAAAGCGTCACGCAGGGATAGCCCGTCAATAATCGTACCCGCATCACCACCAATCTGAGCCTTGCCAGCCAGAGCTGATAAATCAGTTTCGTCCCACGTAAATGGCAGGCCATTGATATCAGCAGCGGTAGACCATCTGTATGAGTTTGGTAGCTCTGTAGCGCCCTCTGTTAAATTGAGAGCGAATAGAAAATTCTTGTGCGAGCGTATAACTTTAAAGCTAAAGCCTTTGTCCTGCCATGTGTTTGCAGCATCCCACTGTAGCGGTGTTAATATCTGACCCGGTGATTGCGGGACCCAGACTTCTGGCTGTGCCTGCGGGTTATTAATGACAGGGATTGAGCCAAGCATACACCCAGTCCATTTCAGTTCATCGCCTGCACCTACACCAGCGTAACCTTCTGCCGAGGCGATAGAGGTCCACGTAGCACCATCGAACACTTGAATATCGTTACGTCCAGCAGCAATCCAATAGTCAGCAGATGTTGATGCAACGGGAAGGATGAAGCCGGGGTTAAATGTTGGTGCTGCTGCCGTTGTCCATGTGGTGCTACCGCCAGACGCACGTATCGCGCCCGAAAAGATGCGAAAGTTTGCACCAGAGGTCATGTACTCAGCTGCCAACTCCCACGGCTTAACGTCAGAGTTAAGACCCTTGACCCCGGCATTTCTAAGGTTTAATAATTCTGGCATTTGTACTCGCCTCGTTCATTGCTTTAAGTGCTAAGTCCTGTCTCTTGACATTTTCATTTCGCATAGAATTTACTGACGCAGCCACCCCTCTCTGGGTGCCTGCCACTTCCACTTGTAGTATCGGCATCCACGCCATAGCGCACTTCCAATCGTTATGTTCCTCGCCCTGCGCGTCCGTACCCTTCATCTCAGTGTACCATGCGCATCGGTGAATCTTTCCGTCCACAATCTCCTCGCAGGTCGAGCCTAGCGGGCATGTAATGACGACATCAATCGCCATTAATCTTTAACCGCTATGATAACGTCAAGATATTTTGGGGTCCAGTCTGAGGCCCCGGCATTATTGTCTGCAGATGCGGTAACTCCTGTTGTCTCTGTTGAGGTGTTCTGACCAACTGCAACATACCTAGCACCAGCGCCATAATAATCATTATCAACACCAGTTTTATTATCATTAGTTTGTTTATGACTGTGCCCGGGGTCTGTTATGTTGATGATGTGGGTATGAGCCGACACCTTGTCATTCAGGATAGGGCTATCTGTACCACCGGCAGCGCCACCGGTCCCAGATACAACCCTCAGCATGTAGTCGTTCTTGCTTACGTCCTGTGTCCATCCTGTTGGTGCTGCGGCCTGATGGAACGGCATACGAGTGCCTGTCGGTGCTGATAGTTGACCTGTGAGCGCGGCAATGCTGACACCGAGAGCGTCAAGCTGGTCCTGAGCGTTTGATGTTAGCCCTGATAGGTAGTTAAGCTCAACCTCAGTCGCTACGACTGGGATGGAGAAGCCATTACCTCCCGCGCCGGGGAACATGGTCTTGAGAACAGACTTGATTAACCGCAGGTGGTCATCGCCCTTATTAGTGGGGTCACCACCTAATGGGTATGAATCATCAAGACCTTCAATTGTTGTGGTTGACTCTAATGGCATGGTATCCCCTTACGCGCATCTGCTTGTTAAAATTACGGACTTATCGACTGTGGTCCAGACAGTTGCCTTGCGGCATAGTTCCTGCCACTGCTTCACAGCGGATGATGTAGCAAATAATGATTGTGAAAACTTAAATTCACCGAACATGGCCTATTTCTCCAAGTATATAAGCAGGGTGGTAATCGCAATGGCAATACCCGAAGCCCATTTAATAAATCTACCCAAGCTATTTGCTGTTCGGTAGACCTCAATGACCCCTGCCACGCTTTTCGTTAGCCGCGTGATAGCTTCAGTGTTATCAGTGTGAGCATCCAGAAACTGTCTGTGGCGGTGAGCTTGTTCAGCCTCGTGAGCATTGAAATGCTCCACGTGCCTTTCGAGAGCATCGTTATGACTGTCCAGCTTGTCGCCAAGCGCTCTAATCTGCCCGTGAAACACCTTCACGCTGCCCTCAATATCATCTATACGCTGGCTCATCTTGTTCAAACCTTCTTCTGACGGCGGCATTAGTTTGTCCCTTGTGCTAAGTGTCTTGATGCATTTTTTAGTACGTCCATACGACTTCCTCATCGAACAAATCATGTTCCGTTAAATCATCAAAATGAATAAATGAGCGTGCCACACCGAAGCGCGTCATGCCCTCACCCCTAAAATAATTCATCACAAGGAACTTCTGCCTTGAGTTTGCTTTAATATCAATCGCTCTACCGAGTGTGTGGGGGCCATTATACCCCGAACCGGATACGTTGTTATTGTGTTTTGAACACCTGTACCCGCTGGTGACTATAAATGGGAAGCCAAGAACCCTGCGGCCCTCGACAACTTTACGCATAAACTGGCCATCCATAGCCATCTGCCCACAGCCACACTGGCATGTTAGCTCTTCATCACTAAAAAATTCATAGGTACTCATAATTAACCGTCCTTGAGCAGCCCGACAAACAGCTCATCGAATCCTTCTGTCGTAAATGCGTCACTGTGCGGATTATCTCCACCTGTTTTGAACTCATAGTTCGTTACACGGTCATCATCGCCCCTGTACCCGACCTTGCCAGCGTTACCCCATCTGTGAAATGGGATAAACTTAGATAGCTGTACTACATCATCTTCGTTATTGCAAATTACCGCGACATTCTTAACCTGCTCAGGCACAATAAAGTCATTGTCCAGTGCAGGGTTAATGAAGATTAACTTGTCAAACGCAGCGCCTTGTTCAGCGGCCTGTAGCAATATATTACAGCCGTTGCTGTGCCCTACACCCACGGAGCCTTCAGGAGTCATACCAGCTATTACACTGGCAATGTTATCTGAGAAGTACCTGACCGCAAACAGACCGAACAATCCGTAGTCAGCTTCAAGCACACCGTAGCCACAAGCCTCTGTAAGCTCTCGTAAGCTGTCGGTAGTACCTTTGCCGCCATCCTTGACATTAAAGCCGTGACATAGAACTACGGAGCGTTTCATATCTCTTCTTCTTCTGGTCTAGCTGCTTGCTTTGGCGTAGTCATTTTTTTGTGTTCCTTTTGATTATTTTAATTAACCAAGCATTAGGGTCAATCTCCCACCACTTCTCTTGGTTAGACCACGCTCTTGGGTTGTGATGATGGTTGTTATGCCAGCCCTCACCCAACGTGATTAAACTAGCTACCCAGCTATTGCGAGCCTCGTCAATACCTAAGTCATGTGTTTTATAACCATGTCTGTGTGCAATCACAATAATAGCACTAGAACTATGTAAACAGAGACAAGCAGGGATACAGTAAGCAAAGATGATTAGCATAGGGTCTATCACAGCAAGAGCCATGCAATACGCCAAAATAATCTTAAAATAATACTTATGCAGCCTCTTTTGGAATTTGTCCTTTCTGATATCTTTACTTAAACTTAAATCTAAGTGTGTGATATTCCAGAAACCAAACCACGCCCTGAAGTTGCCCAGCAGATAGGGGCTATGAGGGTCCGCCGCTGTCTCGGTGGTCTTATGGTGCATCCGATGTAGAGTCACCCAAGCTAAAGGACTTCCTACTGAAGTGATAACACCAATAACACTTAGAATTTTTTCAATTACAGGGTAAGTGTTAAAACTTCGATGTGCTAGAAGCCTGTGGAAACCGATATTTATTCCAAGAACACCTATAGTCCAGTAGGTAAATAAAGCTATCCAAGCATAATGTGCAGATGCTCCCATGAATAGATATACAATACCTGCTAGACCTATTATATGGTTAAATACCTGTAAACTTCTTACAGCTATATTATGATTCATATAGCCTCTTTCTTTTGGAAAATGTACTTAACTAGATAACCAGCAAAATCATATTTACCCATGATTATCTGTTTAGGTCTATAATGATGGGTATTCTGATAACTCTCGCCAAAAGTGAAGATATTTAACCAGTGACAATCCATGCTCTTGTCCCCTGTATCCCATTTTTGATGCCCTATCATATGACCAAATACGCCTGTCATCTGAAGACTGAAGAAAGCTATAGCTCCGGGTAAAGCCCATGCCCAAATTACTAGCTCTGGGTTAATTAGAGCCAAGACAACAACATAGCCCGCGATTATCTTGAAATAGTTATCATGCAGCCACTTGTGTGTTTTATCCCTAATCAAATCTTTAACAGTCAGGGGGAGGATAGCAGAAGGCCACGGCCCTAAGACCCAAGCCTTAATAATACCGCCATGAGGGTAGTAAGGGTCTGAGCCTTCAACGTCTGACTTAGCATGGTGTTGTCTGTGCTGGCCTACCCAGCTTATAGAGCTTCCAATGCTGGCTAACGTACCCGCAAGTAGTAAGAACCACCACCAAAACTTATTTGTCTCATAAGACCTGTGCGAGAATAGCCTATGGAAACCAGCAGAAACGCCTGTGTTAAACACCGTCCAAACGACTAGAGCGGTGGCTAACCCCCACCAAGAAAAGTAGAAGGTGAGCCCTAATATACCTACCAAGTTAGTAGTAAACAATGTAAGTTTTACTTTGTGGTAGAAATTCATATGTCACCTATGCTTTATAAAAAAGTACACCAATAGCAGGAGTGTCACCCGACTTAATCACTGCTGTATTAATACTCTCAAAATAAATAACCTGATGCCTTTCGTAATTTATGTCATTTACCGAAATACCGTCTTCTGCAAGGAACAGTCGTTTACCTTTAACATCAGTAAGAGTTTGGGTTTCGTTAGGAGATAGTTGTAATACCTCCCCATCCCACAAATCTTTACCACTGACGCAATAATAACGTCCATTTTCGGTGGCAGACATATTAACTAATCTCTCGCCAGATTCAGTTAAAGGCTCTTCGTCATCTAAAGTAGGTATTAAAATCCTACCGTCTTCTCGGCTTTGTTGCACTCTCAGCTTCATATTGGCATCATAAAAATCTACAGAACCTGAGGTTAGAAAATTAACACCTCCTGTCGTATTTTGGTTTACAGTGGTTGCTTGGAAAATATCGCCCTTTTTAAATATAGCCGTCAAAATAGAAAAGCTGTTAGTATTACTATTAACTAGTGTTTTAAACCTCCACGCAGCCATTATAAGATTACCTCCGCTTGTGCCGAATCTTGGTCAGTACCTTGTAAAATTGAACCATTTGTTCCAATTAAAGGCGGGCTTAGTTCTTTTTCTAAATCTAACCACTGCTGAATCGGAGCATAATTTTTTATAACCTCTTCTAGAACTTCACCTTTAAAGGGTGTAGGTATGCCCATTAAAACTTTTTCTCGCCCTAGAGAAATGTACTCAACCATCATAGTCCTTGATTCTTCATCAACTTCTATAATTTTATATTCATATGTTATTTGCATTTTAATTTCCTATACGATTGTGCCTAAACGGCTACCTGTATTAATCCAAGTTATGTTTGAGTTGCCGTTTACTGCTTGTCCACCAGCACCACCAGACCCACCAGCAGCGACATCACCGCTAGCACCGCTAGCACCCGCAGCACCTACGTTACCACCATTACCACCTCTACCAACAAATCCGTCACCGGCACCACCAGTGCCTGCTGCTGCTAATGTACCAGCACCACCGTTGTTGGTTCCAGTGCCACCTGAGGAGTTAATGTTACTAGAGCGTCCACCGCCACCGCCGCTACCGGGTCCTTTTCCGCCACCGCCGCCACCGCCACCGCCGCCACCAGCCCAAATGTTTCCTTGGTTATCTATAGAAGCTGCAACAGCAACCGTTAAGGCTCTACCACCTTTGCCACCCGGCGTTCCTGCTAGAGTAGACGCCCCGCTACCCCCGTCACCCCCACGACCTCGTATTTGACCGTTATTAACTAGGGTTACACCAGTAGGGAAAGAGCCATCTATTGTCATAGCCGCAGTGCCGTCGCCAGCAGTATTGCCTGATATAATAACACCGCTATTAATAGTACAACCAACAGCAGTGCTTCCATCCCAACCAGCCGCTAAAGCTAATGTGCGAAGGTTTGCATTGGTTGCGTTTGTTGTAATGTTAAACGCAAAGAGAGCGCTCGTACCATAGAAGTCACTCAAACTAATCCCACCAGAAGCAGGAACTGCACCATTAGTCCCTGAAGTGCCAGAGGGTACATAAGACCCCCCAGCGTAGTATTCAGAAAGACTAACAGGGTTACTACCACCAAACTCAGTTTGAATGTCGGATAAAGGTAAAGCGCCAGAAGTAGGCAAAGCCATTACACTGTACCAAATGCTGTGACATCTCCAACAACCGTAAGATTGCCTGAAGCGTCTAGTTTCATTTTGTTAGTACCACCTGTAGCAAATACTAAGTCTGTGCCTGACTGCGTTACTGACCAGTTACCTAAAGTTACTGAGCCAGTTACAGAGATACCACTACTGTTGATACGCATGCGTTCTGTAGTTACATTACGCGCATCAGTTGCACCACCTACACCAAAGGCTAAATACTCAGTTCCCCAAGTCCCTGTTGAATAGCCAGATGTAATATCTGCTGACCTTCTTTGAGATGTATCTGCGTGGTTATAGAATGTTGAATAAAAAGCTAAATCAGCAACTTGTGAAGATGTGCCATCTCCCGTTTTCAATGCTAATGTAGAGCTGTTTGCACCTGCTACGCCGCCTTCTATAACTGCTTTATTACTATCTAGGCTACTCGTACCAATACCAACGTTACCACTACCATCAACTGTAATGTCATCGTGATTAGATATACCTAAGTTAGTAAGGGCAGTTGATGCGCTGTCTAAGTCAGATAAGTTGTTAGTTTTTACTACAAAACTACTAGTGTCTATGCTGGCTGCACTAGCCGCTGCTTCCGTTGCACTTGTAGCAGCAGCGTTCTCACTGACCAAGGCAGCAGCAGCACTAGCCGCCGAGCTAACTACATCAGCATTTGTCGATACAACATCAGCGTTAGTAATAACCACATCAGCGTTAGTTGTTACCACATCAGCATTGGTTGCAATCTTGTCGGCTGCTGTCGCTGCGGCATCTGCGGTAGTTTGTATCTGGTCAAGGTTGGTCTGTACTAAATCCGCTGCTGTTGCTCCTGCATCAGCTGTTGTTTGGATTTGGTCTAAGTTAGTTTGAACTAAGTCCGCTGCTGTTGCTGCTGCATCTGCATTGGTTAGTAGTACGTCAGCATTGGTAGCCGCTGCATCAGCGTTAGTTAGCACAACATCAGCATTTGTCGATACAACATCAGCATTTGTCAGGACGACATCTGCATTAGTTGCAATCCTGTCCAGTGCGGTTGCTGCTGCGTCTGCGCTTGTGGCAGCCTCGGAACCGGCTATGGCAAGCACGTCTGCGTTAGTTAGAACTACGTTAGCGTTAGTTGTTAAAACATCCGCATTCGTTAAAACAAGGTCTGCTGCTGCTGCGTTCTCACTTGCCAGAGCCGCCGCTGCACTTGCCGCTGCTGCTGTTTCCGATGCGCCCGCATCGATAGCAAACTGGACCACATCTTCATAAGCTGACGCATTATAAGTACACGATACAACAGAGCTGCCCGTTAAACTTATTGGTATTGGTGATACCCTTGTATAGGTGCCGTTGACCAGTGTTGCCCTGATGTCGCCACGAACGATTGTGCTTGCGCCGTCAAAGGTTCCGATACCTGCTTCGCGGTTATTACCGTCCTCGATAGAGTAGAACACCGCACCAGCGCTTATAGCGCCTGAGAAACTCGCTTGCCCAGTAGCTGGACCCGTAAGGATTATATCGCCTGTGCCGAGCGTAGAGCAGCTCTCAGCTACCCAATTACCTGCTTGTGTTGTCATCGCTCAATCCTCATTTGTAATGCTGTTCCCGACCATCTCGTGTCACGGTCATTGCTCTGGATGGATGCTACTGATTCTTTGAATCTGGCATCCCACATGTTAGCTGTTTCAGCGTCCTTAACGAAAGCGTTAATCTCTACGCATAAGCCAAAGACGTAGCAATCTGGGTACAGGTCACTGAGCCAGTTGTTGGGTATTACCGGTGATAATTCTGGTAAGTTTTGGTAGTACACTAGCTGAATAAGCTGCTCTGTTTGCGCTGGGTGTATCCGTAACTGGTCATCGACGATGGCGTAGGCAATATCATTGAATTTCCCACCTTCACGGTTATTAAGCTGCTCAGGTGAATGGTATTTTGGCGTCGTTATCTTGCCACCACCAACAGGGCTAACCTCTATATCTCTCAAGCCATCGAAGTCAGCAGGCAGGCCGTAGTATTCTTGGTCTGTGATTGACTCAATCGACACCCTAGACACCATTTTCTGTGTGTTCAGGGGCCGGTTGGTTCTAGATTCGACAATGCGCAGGAATGAATCCATCCTGCTGGTCACCTCCGCGTCAGTCCTGTCTGCGTACCCCAGCGCCATGTCAATTATCTCAGTATAATTCATGTGCTATTTACCTTGCTTTGGACCGGCAGGGGTTGCCACCTTAGTTTTAAGGTTGGCGTACTTTGTAAATACTGCTGTGATGGGGTTCTTTTTACGCATCATCATTAACGGTTTACGTGCCATTAGAATCTCTCCATCAGAACCCATTCAGGCTCAAGTAATTGAATGCGCCGTAACGCGCTCATCCTGTCAGCCTCTTGCGGGGCTTTCAGGTCATTGTATATATCCGGGTGCTTCCTCTTGAACAATTCCCACTCCATGTTGCTCGGTATGGATAGCGTTGCCCTCACATCTTCATTGTCATGCAGCCCAAGTTTCATCTTGTCCAGCATCTGACTGTTACGAATCTTCTTGTTGATTTCTAGGCTTGCTTTGTTGTGAAACTGAGTGTCCACATACAGCGTGCTGCCCTCGGTTACAAGCCGGGTCGTGTGATGACGGTCATGTGAGGTTACTTCGTCTTGCAAAGCTCAAGTCCTTTGTATGTTTTCGCTTGAGCTGGTAATAACGTAACAGTATCACCGGGGCCACATCGGCCTGCTTCTGTGTATAGGTTAACGCTTGTTATATTCTTATATGTGGATAACTTCGGTTTTATCTTGCTTGGTGCGGTCATGTTCAAACTCCAGTTGTAAAAAAAGAGGACGGCCGATTATTCAGCCGTCCTCCCTAGTTTCTTACTAAGCTACGCCAGCTAGAGCGTAATCGATATCAGCAACAATTGCGTTACCTTCTTCGTTTAAGCTACATAACGTAACGTCAACCGTAATCTCACGGTTTTCGCCAAGACCATCACGAGATAATTCCTTAGTCTCGTATCCTTGCAAGTAGCTACGTTCCCATAACTCTGGGTCTAATAGATACAAGTCAGCAGCGCCTGTGCTGCTATCGCTTTGGAAACGGTTAGGAACTAATTCTAATGTACCGAAGTTAGTTACCAAGATGTTAACAGAACCTTGAGCGACAACACCGCCACCTGAGCGACCACCGCCAGTAGCATTATCGGTACGGTTGCTGTTATCAACATCAGATTGTAATGTAGCAACACGAGCAGAGCTAGTGAATAGGTAGTCAGATAGAACCTCAATTACAGCAGGGGTAGACATTGCTACAGATGGGTTACCACCGTTCTCGTAAGCAACACGCATCATTGATTTGATGGTAGTCTCGCTTAAAGCACGTTTAGTACCAGCAGTAGCTGCTGTTGCTGGGAAGCCACCGGGGTTACCAGATAGTATAGGGTCAGCACCACCAACACCACGGTCAGCATTTGTTGAACCTTGGCCTGTAGCAATCCATGCGCCGATACCAGCTAACTTAGATGCAACAGATGTACCATTACCTTCAACAGCAGCGTTACCAGATACTAATGCAGCTTCTTCATCACGACGAGCAGCCTTCTGGCGCCTCATCAGCTGACGAACTAGCTCATCACTTGAACCGATTGTGTCAGAGCTACGACCACGGTCAGAAACACGTACTGTTTTGCTCATGATTTGGTGGTAGTTAGAAATACGCTCACCTGTAACGGTGTCGTCTAATCCAGCAGAACTTGAACCATCGATACGTGCGTTATCTTTGTTCGCAGCTTCTAATGATTCGCGTACCCATGACTTGAGATGGTTTTGTGATGTATCAGAACCAATCATGTCACAGAATGGGCGGTCTACTGGGGAAACGTCAAAGATTGAATCCATGACATCTTCGTGAATTTGTCCGCCAACTGCCACATCGGCTAAGTTGACTTCATCTAATTGATTTGCAGCCATGAGAGGCTCCTTATAGAGTTAATAAATAAATAAATAAACTACAATCGTTATCTACCTATCAATTTCCATATAGCTCTCGCCAAGACTTTGATGGCCGGTATCTCTACCTTAATTGTTATCGCCTATTATATAACACATATCGTGTCAATGCACTAGACATAAAAAAAAGCCGCCATGTTTTTTAGTCATGGCGGCGATTGTTGAGCAGCCTAGCGTCTGTTGAATATTGCCTTGGCCGCTGCCAACTCGGTGTGACGATTACGGTTGGCCGAGACTGCTTTCTTTGCCTCAACTACTTGTTGGTCGCCCTTCTGCTTGAACCTGCCATTTGCCTGTCTCAAGACCTTGGGAGCGTTGCGTACCCGCTTCACTTCAGCAGCACCGCCAGCAAGCTGTGCCTCTGCCTTGAGGAGTCGATGAACCACGCTGATAGCTAGTGGGTCGCGTGTATTGCGCAACATTTCATCAGTGTAACCCATACCCTTTAACAGCTCACGTATCTGGCCCTGCTCCTCTGTGCGTACGGCTGGGTCTGACCATGTAGGTATAAGCTCAACTAACTTCTGGCCCATCGCCTGCATGTATTGGCTATCCTGCATCTCTTCCTGCTGAGCTAGTTGCTGCAGAGTTTGCTGCGCACGCTGGTGGCGCTCCATGAACTTCTGACGAGCCAATGCAGCCTCGCCGGGAGACTCTTGCTCGAACCTCTCCCAATCTATATTGTTAAATTCCTTCTGGACATCCTGCAGCTCATAGTTAGCCATCTGAACCTGTTCGCTGGCCTGCTGTTGTGCTTGCATACCTAAACTCTTTTGTTCGAACTCAGCGGCCTGACTAGTCAATTGTTCTTGTAATTGCGTGTTAGTCCTGATTGCAGCTTGGTACTCGTCCTTCAGCTTACCTACCGGGATGGGGTCCTGATTGTCACCCATTCCAATCTCGATATCGTACAAGTAATCAACGTCAACCTCTATGGCCTCAGCTAACTGCTTGAGAGTCATGGGACCCTCATCGCCTGCCTCGCCCTCTTCCTCTGCCACCTCTTCAGGTTCCTCACCCTCGGTGATGACAGCCTCCGCACCGATATCCTCTACCGGTTCATCCTCAACAACTTCCTCAACCGGTGCTGCTACGCTACCATTTAAAATTGCCGTTGCTTGCTCTATCGCGTTGTCTTGTGCCATGTGGATATGTCTCCTATCCGTTAACTACAGTATCGTCGTTCTCTGCCAAAATGACAGCTATCTCTTTAAAGTAAAATGTATCAGCATCCATGATATCGGAGATGATGCGCCTCTCTTCCAATGTAGCTGTTCTGAACTTAGCTATCATCTTCGTATGCACCCTTAACTTAATCTCCTCATGAACATCAAGGTTATTGTCCATGTACTTAGCATAGGCTTGTAATCTCTCGTTACTTACGCTCATTTGTTGCTCCAAAAAAAATCACCCAATAAACCTCTATCCTCTAAACGCTTATTGAACTTTACATTGTCAAAACCGCCCCTGTTACGCTCAATCCACTCATGCTCCTGCCGAGCAGCAACATTTGCTGGGTGGTCACTGATATCCCCGTCGAATGCTTGTGGATAGGGCTGTATCCCCCCACTCACAATGTCAGGCATCCACCGTTGAAGCAATTCATCCTTGTCGGTTATTACCTCTCCAGTTTCCCTGTCGTAGCTTGGCACGTTATATATGTTTCCGTTGTAGGGAATACCCACCCCCATTACAGTAGTCATACTGCCATCCTTGTTCTGCCTAGCCTTATTCTCCTCAAGCGTAGCCAGATGATATCTCTGGTTAAAGCTGAGCGGGTATTCCATTACTTGTTCTCCTCATTTGTTGCCTTGGCATCTGTGCCGTACTGCAATTCTAGCTTGGTAAGCTCTAACGCCTCATCAGCCGCCATCTTGTCATACTTGTACTGGGTCTCATCAGCCTTGTCTGCTGCGTCAACCATCGCTGCCATGCGGTCAAGTTCTTGCTTCATACCCTCAATCTGAACCTTAGCTTGCTGTGCTTGTAGTGCCGCTTGGCCCTTCATCAGCTCACCTGCAGCTATATCGTTTTGAGCCTTAGCCATCGCCTGCTGCACCATCTCTTCCTTCTGCCGCATCTCCTCAGACTGCTGCTGCTTACCTTCGCTTGCTTGCTGGCCCTCCTCGGACTCAGGGTCAATGAAGAATCTTTCAGGCGCTTTAATACCCTCTAGCTTCATCACTTGACTGATAGCTGTGTAAGCCTTCGACTCGTCAAACATAACCGACCCCATACCCGCCAGCTTCTCCTGTAGCTGTATCGCCTCACGCAATACATTGGCCTGACGTACACGCTCCGCATTACTTGAGCCAATCTGGATGGACACGTTAGCTCTAGACTGCCACTCTGAAGGCATAGACTTAATCCACCGGCTACCCACTCGTGCTTGCAGCTCACCCTGATGATTCTCACGGATTAGCTTGTGCAATTCAATGAAGATGCCACGGATGATAGTCTCACCCATGCTCTTCGCTATAAGCGAGTTAGTTAACTCCATGCTGGACATGACACGTTCCATTGTGTGGTCACCGCCCTGACCTACAGCAGCGTTAGCCGTGTTTGCCATGCCGACAGCGCTACCGCCACGCTCCTTGCGCTGCTCATTCATAAATGCTAGCAATGAGTAGGCCGACTGTGATACCTCGCCCTTTGGCAGCTCAAAGATAGAGCCTTGGCTTTCTGCACGAACTAGTCCACCAGTTCTTGATGTCAATAAGTCATCAATGTTAACTTCGCCAGCGATTACACCCATTCGTGGGTTAGCTGCGAGCTGTGTTGCATCAACCACACTACGAATCAGCGGTGTCTTTGTGTCCTGAATCTCACGTAATCGCTCAAATAAGCTAATGCCCTTGTACTTGTGCGGCATCAATGTGGCGACACCACCGACCAATGACACGGACGTAACTGGGTCGTTAGCTAGTAGATGGTTGCCATCACCAATGACGACTTTGCGTCTCTCTGCAATGCCATCACCATCGTAATCTACCAGTATGTAGCACTCGAATACCCGCTTGGTTGCTGTGGCTTCATGAGATGAGGCGTAATCGAATTCCTCTGACTCACGGCTACGTGATAGCGACTCGGTGTTGGTGCTGTAGTCGGGTAATAGCGCAACAACTTCAGGGTCGAAGCCCTGAGCAATCAGGCTTGATGATGTCTCGGCCTTCTCGTGACATGCAACACGCGCATCGTCTAAGAATGGGCTGTTGTGGTCACCGTTGACAATGACCTCTTCAGGGGATAATGCCTTAATGACTGGCTTACCAACGATTGTGGTACGTTTAATCTTGATGTTGAATGTTTCTTGAACTGGTGGCGCTAGTTCGGGAGATACACCCATCTCAACCAGCATCTGACGCTCTGGTGTTGGCTGCATTTCCTGCATCTCTTCCTCACCATCGACGACCTGCCCAACTATCTCGACCTCCTGCATAGGTGCATTCGGTGCAAGTATTTGCTGTAGTGCTGCCTGATTGACGTTGTCATACTCCTCGTATGCAACACTGGCACGCTCATCCCAGTAGACCTTAGCAGTACAGTTACGATGCAGCAGCGTATCTTTCAATAGCTCTTGCAGCAATGTCCAGCCGTTGTATTCCTCAAAGAATAGGTAGTTGACTAGTGCAGACTCTGTCTCCGCGCTCTCCTCATCAGCCTCACCTGATGGCACATAGAATCCAATGCTATCTGTTGAGAACGTGGGCATAATTTCAGCGACTGTCGCCTCAATACCGTCCATAACGTCCATGCTCACATACCGTGATGCATTCTTATCCTTAGCTGCTACCGCCGAGATACCGGGCAGCTTACCAAGATAGTAATCTAGTGGCAGGCTGATGTCGTTGTCATTCTCTGCGTCAAGACCACCACCAATACCACGGGCAATCTCCTCCATACAGATTGAGACTAGCTCATCATCACTCATTTGCTTTGGTTGCTTAGCCATTAATATTCTCGCCCCAGTCAGTGTATTTAGATTTATGTTTAATTTCTTTATTCGCGAAGCACATCATAACAGCATCAGCTAAGTTCGGAGATGGTATCTTTCTGTTCTTCATCTCAGGTTTTGATAGTATCTGAACGAATGTATTGTTAGCTGTACGCTTACGCGGTACACGTACCAGCTCAGACTTTAGCTGTGCGAAGCCTTTAATCGTTGAGTCAATACTCACCATTTCGGCGGGGTCGCTGTACACGCCCTTCTCGACAGCGTTGTATGTATTCTCGAACCTGTCACGTAATAACCAGTATGCCTGCGCTCTCTTGTTAGCGAACAGGTCACCATGCATCACATCATCTTTGTATTTCTTGTCTGAGTATTCTGGAGTGCCGCCGCCGCTGAAGCCCTCGACTGACATAGCGTAGTTACCCAGCCTATCCTCTAGTCCCACCTTAACGCCAGCACCAATACCAACCGAGTCATAGACCAAGTTAGTACATCTGTCATCGTATGCAATCTGGAACGCCTTGTCGATAGCATCACTGAGGTCACCATCACTCCACGCCTCAGCCCTAGTGATGACTACGCCCTTGCGAACTGCAACAGCCTTGTCATCTGTGCCTTCATCAGCTGGGTCAAACCCCATCGCTTTAACGCCACGGTCCATACCTTTAATCTTGAGATGAGCATCAACTGCTGCATCTACCCATTCAGGCTGAATGATTGAATCATCGACGGCATCGTTGTACTTGCCTTCCCAAATCCAATTGTACTTTGCCCTTGGTAAGTTCTCATAATCCCACTTGCGCAATGCCTCACCTTCCTCGCCGAACCACGGGTTATCACGCCAGTTGATGACAACTATCAAGTGAAGGTCGTCCTCATAGTAGCCATCACGGTCAAGTTGCTTCTGGTACGGGACAATGAATCGCTGTGAGAATGGGTCGGCAGATGATTGTGGGTTGGCACTGAACCAGCACTCTGAGCCGGGGTTACGTAGTATCGTTGGCAGTAGCTTATCAATAGACTCTTGGCTCATTGTGTGAGCCTCTTCAAACCACGAATACTTATAGCCCTCTGCTGACTGTATTGAGTCAGGACTACGACTAGCACCCTTGTAGCGAGTAACAGCTCCATTCGGGGCCTGCACCCTGTCCTTGGTCACTTCCCAGCCCTGTAGCTTCAACCGTTTCTCGATTGAGCCTTTGAATACTCGATGCACTGAGTCAGTGATTGAATCTTGGAACTCACGCAAACAATAGATGTCAGCACGCTCAGTATCCATCTTCATTGTGAAGATATCACCGAAGCCAACTGATTTGCCGCTGTTCCTGCCACCTATCGCTATTTTGATAGGCTTGCTCTTCTTCATGAGTGGCTTGAGCTTGCTGTTAACCTTCAGTTTCGGCATTACCCGTAGCCTCAATGAACTCGACAGTGTAGTGAGTGTCAATTGCTCCGCCACCTTCACCGGTAACCTCAACCTGCTTGAGCTTGGGCTGTACGTAGACAGCTATCTTATCCCATGCGTTTATTGCGTCATTGGCTGCAGCTGAAGCACCACGTAATGCTTGCACTATTACCTTAGCGTCATCCTCGTCAGATGGCACGCCGTTGGCTGTGGCTGCGTGTAGTGTGTCCATAGCGCCGTTAGCTATGCTCTGCAAGTTAGTCGCGTTATGAGCCATGTTCATGATGACATCAAACTCCTCACCATAAACCTGTTTCAAGCGCATAACTAACGCCCGCTTCGGCTTGTCCTTACTCCCTAGTGTTCTAGCCATACTTAGCTTTTAAACCTCTTGATTTAATTACTTTACTTAATTTGGGCTATAGTGTACCACACTACATAAACTTAGACTTGAGTCTCTGCAAATTCTCATCAGCCAGCCTGCATTTTTTGTGAGCATCATTCAGCTTGTACGTGTAGTACGGACTGTACGCATTTGCAGTTGGGTGCTGCCTGTATTCCTCCGTCAGCGCGCCTAACTCCTGCACCGCCTCTTCATGAGCTTTCTTCGCTCTTCCTAGTCGCCAAGTCAATAGCATTACTTTCTCTCCTTGCCGTTGTAAGTTGTCTTAAATGTTGTTGTGGGCTTGTGCTTTGACCAATCTACCTTGGCCAAGTTATTTTCCACGGCCTTCGTGTTTTCCTTACGTCTTACATCGCCCTTTCCTGCATTACTTGCCATAATTCACCCCAAATAACTTCCATCGTCGTGTATTTCTACCCGACACTCGTGGCACATTTTTAAATTATTGGATGGAAACGTAACCCATGCCAGATGCTCGCACTCAGTGTGCAATGCTCCTCGATTGTGCCTGTCAACTAATAGCGCCGCCTGCTTTATGGTGCGCGGCACTGCGTGCTTATAAGCCATGATTGGCATGGTAACCGTGTAGCTTGCGTGCTTCGTTTACCACCGACACTGCTTCCGACACAGTGTCAAAATATCCAAAATGTTTCTGCTTGCCGTCCACCCTGAATTTTACTACCCATTTCTTGTTGTACTTATGCCACATTACACCGCTAACACCTGATTTACTGTTGATGTTTAGTGTGCGATTGTGCTGATTCTCACTTACTGTGACAGCTCTAAGATTGGCCCATCGATTGTCAGAAGTATCATGATTAATGTGGTCGGCCTGCTCCGATGGAAACCTCCCTGTCATATACAAGAAAGCCAGTCGATGCCCGTAATGATTAGTGCCATCAACCTTGATTGAAATATAACCATGCGATGATACGCAGCCAGCTATGTCTCCAACTTTCGCGTTGCCAGCCGTTTTTAACCTAACAAATAATCCTGTGCTTGGATGATACTCAAACAGCTCTTTCAGTCGTTCTTGCGTCAGTTCCATTATTATCTCCGTTAATTATTTCTTCTTGCTTCTGTGTTTTTTAGCCCGTGAATTTCTAACCGGCTTATCTCTATGAATCAAGTTTTCCGTCCCATCCATCATCATCCCACCCCTCATCCTCTATAAATTCCTGAGTCTCAACCATAATATCAAAATCTGCACCAAGAATGTCGCATAGTTTTCTCACTGCTGATTCTAACGCAGCGTCATTTGAACAGTCCAAGCCAGTTTTAACTGTCATAGCCGCAGCCAGCAGAATAACCATCTCCTCTTCTGTAAAGTAGTCCCCCTTATCGTGTCTCATAACTTATCTTTCCCATATCTACTTCCTTAACGAAAATCCCATCAATCATCATGCCCTTGCGGTCTTTGATGTCATTATATGCAACATCTAAGCAATGTTCTAATGATAAGCCGTTGCGCTCTGCAATGTTAATCAGCACCACGATGATATCTCCAATGTCGTCTGCGATATCAAACTTGTTACCTTTGCAGATGTTATCTGATAACTCACCGCACTCTTGTACAAGTTTAAGGAACTGGTCCTTGTCCGTTGAACCATTTATAAGATTACGGTCATAATGCCATTGCTTAATATCATGCACCGTGTCCTGCATCATTCCAAATCCTCCAGCATTTTCTCCAAGTAATGAACCGCTTTCTCCAAGTCCTCGCGCTTATTGCCCTTATCCCGCAGCAGATACTTCAATACATTGCCTTCATAAAATCCCAACCCGTATTCATCAATGATATCCCACGGCTGTATGCTGTGCTTCTTGTAGTGGCTACCACCTACCTGTTTCACACTGCTATCGTTAGGTATCGCAAAGTTTTCGGTGTCTACCTGTCCGTAGTGTAGTCCATCATTCCCATTCGAGCCAATGTTGGTAATTCGTTCATCGGTTTTAGGCCATTTTGCTTCACTCATATCTCACCCCATAATTCTGATAATATTTCTTCGGCTGTCGTCACCAGCTTATAGTGACCGGTCCACTCTTTTGCCAGCGCCTTCTGGCCTACCTTCACCTTACTACAAAGTAGCTCACCTGTGCGCTTACTGATTGCGTTAGGATTTTTGACCTCGTACCAGTATGTTTTGCCCTTGTAGCCCACCAAAATGTCATCCATTCCCAGCGTAACCTTGATGCCCGGATAAGAGCGTAGCTCATCAACGATGGCCTTCTGATTGTCATCTACCCGCGCCGCCCTTCTGTTTACCCTGCCCATTTCTTTCTCCATAATGCATTGTTAATGTGCAGCCTGACCATAGCCTGAAGGTGAGGCTCTACAGTGTTAAGCATGTTATCCATCCACTTATCACGTGGCAATGCCATAATTCTAGCCGCTGATATTCTTGGAGCCTCCATTATAGCTGAGCTATACGGCGCTGTATATCCTCATTAGATAATCCTTGGGCGTGTAACCTTGCGGCGTGCAGCAGCTTCGGATTGTGGCCAAATATTTCTTCAACTTGGTCTGTAATTTTTTGTAGTTTTCTCGGCAGCTTCTCAGTGTCAGGCCGTATGCGCTTGGACTTGACGACTGGAGTGAGCGCCCTGTCTACCGTCCAACCGTTCCTGAGCCGCTGCATGAACTCTGACTGTAGCGGTGGATTCTTGACCGTCTTGAGCCATTGCTTTGCTGTCATCTTTCGACCTTCAAACTCGATAAATTTTTCTGGTCTAGCCTGCGCACCGGGCTTGAACGAGCCGCCAGAGCGTATCATTGAGTTTACAGTTGAGCGACTCTTGCCAGTCAGTGCCATCAAGTCGGCCATCGTGTGGCTACCGATATCAGTTTTGTAATGTTTCATGCTAATCGCTCCAATGTTTCCGCTAATAAATGAAGTTCACTTCCGTAAATATTTGTGAACTGTTCCTTGCTGTTATGAATGCTGAAGTCGCCCTGATGATGCTCTCTGCATAATGGGACCACTAGAAAGTCACTCTTGATACGCTCTGTGCGAATGTGATGCACGTTGGCTGGACTATCGCAGACCAAGCACCCCAGCGCTGCCACCTTGCCCATGTGACGTTTCCCTGCTGCGTTACTCATACTGTCTCCCAATTGATGGTAGCTGAACACCCATGCCGCCAGCAATCACATACACTTGCTCTATCAGAGCTGAGTAGTCGTCACGCTTTAGCTTCTCAGTTGATTGATGAACTGCATGTCCCAGCACTTGCTTTGAGCCGTACACTTCTGCGACGATAGCTTGCTTCATCTCATTCTCAGTGTAGCCCAGCTCGTCACCGAAGAATCTGCACAGCATGTGAAATGCAGAACGCTGCTCCAATGTTTTGCTTTCTTTATACTCAGATATCGTCACTTTTTTGGGCTTGTCTAGATTAAGACTCTTCAGCTCATTGTAAATGCCGCGCTTGACGCTGTCTAGATTTGGACCGCTGCGCAAGATAAATGTTTTCATAACTCTCCCCGTAGACGCATTTGCTGCTTAATTCTGCTGCACTTAGCACTTGGTTTGCCTTTGTGGTTTTTGTTGCAAGCCGGGCAAATGCTGCGCTCCACTATCCCAGCACTCTCGCTTTCACTGCGCGGTCCAGACCATCTTCCAGTGTTAGTCATCTTTCCCATGTTGCTGCTCATTTTATTCTCCGTTGAAAATGGCCCCCGGAGGGGCCGTTATAATTAGTAAGTGTAAAAGTCGCCGCAAATACCAACGTAGCCGCCCTGACGGTTTGGCCTCGACAATAACTGATTCATATCAACGCAAGCAGTCCATTTGCCTATAGCTGGAATGAACAGAACTAAGTAGTTAGCGGGTTTTGTATCTTGCTCGCCGTTTGGAGCGAAGTGGTTAGCCGCTTTAGTTGCTACTTTTAAGCCTGCCTTGTTTGCCGCTGACTCTGTTGCGTACAACTTACACGGCGCTTTAGTTTCAGTCAGTCTGTGGTTGATTCTTTTTAGCAAATTTTCTGTAATGTTCATTTTATTCTCCGTTGAATTGGCCCCCGAAGGGGCCGTTAGGTTATTTAATACCGAACTGCTTTTTAATATCATGCTGCCATTTTTTTCCGTACTGTTCAGACCATGAGCGCTGGGTGCCGTCAGAATAATATTGTGTTGTTGTTGTACGGTACAGGCCCTCGCGTTTTATGTCTTTTATTAGGTCAATGGTGCACCTAACTAATTCAGACTGCGACCCATCTATTGGAAGCTCTATTTGTTTTTCGATAACTACTTGACCCATGTCGTTCTCCGTTGGTTTATTTAATGTATGGGTACATAGTAAAGCAATGTTTTATAACATACAAGCATTATCGTGATTTTCTTTTAGACCATTTAATATTTAGATGCTTGATGTAACCCAGCACCTCTGGAGATGGCGCTACAGCAGGGATACCAGCTTTCTTGGCGGGGAAGTGACCAAACTTCTCGTTAAACTTATGTGATGCCCAGCCATCATTCATACCCTTACTGCGGGCGTAACCAAGCAGCTCCCCAAACCATCTGGCCTTCTCGCCCGGTGGCACTTGCTTCAGCTTCGTCAGCTTCACATCGACAGTTTCAACATTTGGCATTTTTGCTGGCTTATGTCCACATTTCGGACAGATGAAGTGTATTGATATGTGATGGCATGATTCGCAAGCTGTCGGTAATGGTTCATCCTTCTCTTTCTTCTCCCGCTCTTTCTGTGTCTTGTTTTCCACGTCGCCATTGCACAGGTATTCTGGCAGCGGGTCGGTTGGGAAGCCCAGCCTTGCGATATTGTTGCCGTGGTCTAGTATTAATGCTGGCGTGCCACACGATGATTTGCGTAGCACCCGGCCTAAAATCTGGATATGCAGCATTAATGACTTGGTTGGCCTTGCGTAGATTAAGCATGTCGTGTCAGGACTATCCCAGCCCTTCGTTGTGATACCTACATTCGACAGCACCCTAATATCGCCCTCAGCGTGAGCGTTCAGTATTCTCTCGCGCTCCTCAGCGTTTGTGTGAGCGTCTATATGTGCAGCAGATACGCCATTGGCCATGAACTCATCTACAATCGCCTCAGAGTGGGCGACGCTTACAGCAAAGCATACTGTCTGACGATTACTACCTAATCTTAGCCACGTACTGACAACATCTCCGATTAACTTTTTCTTGTTGACCTTTTTCTCTAGGTCAGCACTATTGAAATCTCCCGCCGTTGTTCTTACGCCCTTCAAGTCAATCGGTGCGCCGTAGGCTTCAAAGTCTGACAGGTAACCCTTCTCGATTAGTGACCCGGTTGTCTCAACGACAATTAGGTCATCGTATATCTTGCCAAGACCACGGGTGAACGGTGTAGCGCTCAGGCCAATGTACGGCAGATTGTTCCATGTCTCCGTCATGAATTTGACGAAAGACTTGTAAAGACCGTGAGCCTCATCGACAATAATTAAGTCAGCGTCCGGCTTGTTTCTGCGCTTCATAAATGTTTGCAGACTTGCTATCTGCAGCGGCTCGTTATTGACGCGCCAATGGTCGCCCTGTACCACGCCGTGAGGTATCCCGTGATAGTCCATTGCCTCAGATGTTTGGTCTATCAGCTGTATGCGGTCAACGATGAAGATGACGCGCTTACCTTTAGCCAATGCTGACTTGATAATATCGACAGCGATTAAAGTTTTGCCGAACCCGGTCGGTGCTTGCAGCAGGGGTGTGCGGTGACCTCTTCGGAATGAATCGCGTATTTTAGAAATGGCTATCTCTTGATGCGGGCGTAGCTGATATGTCATTTCTTGTCTCCGAACAATTCCAGCACATCAGCGACATCTCTATCAGAGCAATGACTGTGTAAGCAATTGAATTGAGGCCATTCACCTTGCCAGATTGCAACCTCGCCGTGGCCTTTACTTGTGTGTTCATGCTCCCACGGGCATGTGACAAGATACTTGCCCGGCTCATGACCATCACCAACTAGTAATCCACGACTACTGAATGCGCCGACAATATCCCAGTTCTTAATGTAAGAACCACCTGACTCGCTGGCGCCCTCTACCTTGACCCACGTTCTTTTAACTTCGGCCGGTGTTATCTTATCCATTGTCGCAATAATCACTGCAGCATCAGTATGGTCCTCTGTGCTTACGCATGACGATTTAGAGCCTGACTTATTATTAATTGTGCCGTAGGTCCTAGCTATGCGCGCTGGATTCTTTACAGTAACATCGAAGTCAACTTCATCATCTGTGAAGCGTAACGCCAACGCTTTATAGAAGCCTTTCATCTTGGGCTTAACCTCGATGCTCATTTTAGTGCGATACATCAAGTGACAGCCGTTGCCGCTAAAGCCTACAACTGGTACACCCCAGCCCTCAGCGTCAAGGAACTCAGCAAGCTCCTGAGCTTTTACTACTGTTGCAGCAACTTGCTCGTTGGTTGCGCTTGTGCCTGTTTCGCGTACCGGGTCAAAGTCAAAGAACAACGTACATATCTCTGTGATATCGCTGTCCTTAGTTGTGCGCTCAAAAGGCCTCAGCTCTAAGTTTGTTGCGGGTATGCGGCTTGGGTTAATTGTATTGTAGCAGTCCCAGTTATTGGACCTCGCCTGTATTAGCGCAGCTCTCATTGCAGTGTAGTCATCATATACACCAGACCAGATGACTGGGATGCGGTGACCCTCTGGCTTGCGAAGATAGACAGCGCTTGACTTGTCGATACATCGTATCTCGACAGTGCCATTTAAAAGTAATTGTTGAAGATGATGCTTTTCACGTTTAATCATTTTTATTCTCCGTTGAATTTAGGTACACAGTAAAGCATCTCTGTATTACTGTCAACTATGACCCTAGCTTATGCAATCATATAGTACCTACTAGTATATGTCAGGGCGAAAGGGGTTCATTTAAATTGTCTTTGCCCCGCATGAACACTCCATCTCATTCCACTGATTATTAACTATTGTAATTGTGTGTGCTTACTACTTATGAGCAGTAGCTGTCTTGTTTGTTTTTTACTACTAAAACATTTGGAGACTGGTGAGTGTTTAGACACACTCGCCCTTACCCGTGAAGGTATGAACGAGCGCTCAACTAAATACAATGTCGACAGTATTGAGTTCAGGTTAGCATTGTCTAAACACGCTAACTGGTATGACTATGTATCGGCTTTAGAGCCTCAACAGAATGCCTCATACACCTTTGATTTCGTAGTGTGGGTAAGGGTTGCCCCAATGTACCCGCTATCCAACCAATCACTCTTGGCATTTGCACTATATGTTCCCGCCTGTGCGTTTTTACATTAAGCCGACCGTCAATCTATACCGAGACTTAAAAACTTTATTGAGACCAAAAAAAAGCCTCTATAATATGCCTGCTAGAACGAAATAAATTAATATTTCCAGACATACTATAAAGACTTGTATCTTGAATTAATCGGTGTTCTAGGCCCAATCAAGATGATTACAAATATACAGCAATTTCAGCTACTGTCAAATTGCACAGTTATAATCTTCCAGCTTTTTCAATGAATCGCATGTAAGCGTCATACATAGTAGACATTGTCGAATCCCTCTTCCAGCCGCCCGCCTTGGTATAGTATTGCACTACCGTACACTCCTCCGCTTTGATATTAATCTTTGCGTTTGGCTCGTGATGCCATGCGCAGAATAATACTCCGAAGTTATCGTCAGATAGCGCATCCACCAGCGCTGTGAATGCCTTCGTTTGCCCGGACGATGTAGTAAACGGCTTACCGTTGGCTTTGACCTCCATAAACATGAACTGACTGTCTGGCATACCGAATGCTGTGCTTAGCGACATGAATCCATCAATGTCGGTAAGGCTCATGCTTTTATAATTAAGTCCTTCAAACGCAATTTTCTGCTCTAGCTTAGACTGACTATATATCTTAGCGTCACTCACTTCGCCAACAGTTCTTGAATGTCATAGCGTTTATCACACAGGTGATACAGCTCAAGAACCCGCGACGGTGGGAACTTGTCAGATAGCCATAGCGATACGGCCATAGGTGTTACGTCAAACGCCTCGGCAATTTGGCGCTGGTTTCCAATTGAGCGTAGTGCTTCTGCTTGAATTTTAGTTGTCATAATGCTTTCCTCGATTAAAGTGATATTGATTATAAAGTGTAGGTTGACAAATCGTAAAGCATTCAATTATATTGCTCCCACTCGCTTTGAGTAATCAACTGGAGAACTAAAATGGCTTTAAACTTAACGCTCGGAAAAGACGACATCTTCATCACTACGGATGGACTAGTCGCGAAGATTACTGAGATAAAAAGAGAGGCATCCGGCAGGCCGGTAATGCAACTATCTATAGTAGCCCCAAGCACCACAGCAATTACGCGGATTATGAGCGCAGAAACAGACGCAATTGTTGATAAGAAAATAGAGGTCATGCAGCAGTGGACTAGCTATCCTGCGGTTGAGAAGGGGTTGACTGAATTATTATGGGATGATTAGTTGCAATCTGTAAAACAATGCTTTATCATTATCGGTAAGTTAATTAATCAACGGAGAATAAAATGACACATTCACACAAAAAAGACTGGGACTTGGCGGAAGCTAAACTGCGCAAAGCGCATGACAGCTCTGAGGAGATGGTCGCTTATCGCTATAATCTAGGGGTCGAACACTGCACCCAAGGTTTAAAACCAACCAACCAAAACCATGACTACCTTCGTGGTTATGGTGACCAATATGCGTATGAGCAAGCTGCCAGCGCGGAGGATAAATAAGATGACTATTCAACAATCTGTGAAACAAATGCCTATTATTCAGGCCAATCTCGTCGCACCGAAAGGACAAACAAATAGCTTCGGCGGTTACAAGTACCGTAGTTGTGAAGATATTCTTGAGGCTGTGAAGCCCTTGCTTGCTGGTATTGAGGCATCAATCAGTGTTACCGATGAGATGGTTATGCTGGGTGACAGGTTCTACGTGAAGGCTGTGGCCTGCATTACTTTTTCCGACGGGTCATCAGCCTCTGGCGCAGCTTACGCTCGTGAGCCGCTAAGTAAGAAGGGTATGGATGAGGCTCAGATTACTGGGGCGACCTCAAGTTACGCTCGTAAGTATGCACTGAATGGCCTGCTTGCCATTGATGATACTAAAGATGCTGACACCAAGGACAACCGTGAAGCAGCAGTAGTTGAGCCGTTGGAACTCAAGTATGTCACTGCCTTGAGCATGGCGGCCACAATGGATGAGCTTGCCGCTGTATGGGGTGAGATATCATCTGATAAGTCTGTCAAAACAGCCAACTACACCACGCTCAAGAATGAAGTCAAGGCGAGTTTAAAGTAATGGCTCTGGATGAGCGCAGGAAGGGTCGATTAACCGCGTCGAACTTTGGCGCAGCGATGGGCCTTAATCCGTACATGAGCCGACAGAAGCTGTTTCGTACAATCAAAGGTCTTGAGCCGAAATTTACCGGCAATGAGATGACTGAATGGGGTAACAGGCATGAGGCTACCGCTGTGGATGCGTATGAGGCCGACCAAGGTGTTTTAACGACTAAGAGTGGTGATGACCAGCAGTTCGTTATACCTGAAACCATGGACTGGGTGGGCTGCACGCCAGACGGCTATGTATTTGACACTAGATTAATCGAGGTCAAATGCCCTTGGTCCAAAATGTATGAGGAAATACCCGCACATTATATGGCGCAAATGCAGGGCCAGATGATGATAACTGACAGGGATGAGTGTGATTTTGTGGTCTGGTATCTTGAAGATAAAGAAGAAACAGACTTGAGCAAAGCTGAGCTGGCAATTTGGCGCATTAAGAAAAGCAATGATTATTGTAAAGCGATGCTTGTATTACTAGAAGATTTCTGGCACAGTGTGCAAGAAGATGAGGAACCAAAAAGACGTAAAAAACCGATTATGCCAACAGTGGCATACGAACTATTATTTTAGGAGATGAAAATGAAGTTATCAATAGCAGTATTAGCAATGACGGTCAGCATGTGTGTGAGCGCTGAAACTTATCTTGAGTCACAAGATGGAAAGTACCTCGGCCAGTTGGGCGGTAGCAAATACGATGCAAACTCAACGAGCAACCCTTACGGACGTTATGGCAGCAAGTACAGCCCTGACAGCATAAACAATCCTTACGGCCGGTATGGCAGCAAGTACAGTAACGAGTCGCCAAACAATCCATATGCGACTCAACAGCCCCGAATTATCAACCGATAAACAATTACATCATAGGAGAACAAAATGAGTATAGGAATTAGCATGAGCATCAACGTAAGCGAGATTGATAAGGCCCGGTTATATCAGGGCAAGAAAGGTAAATACTTAGACATCACTTGCTTCATCAACGACGAGTTGGACCAATACGGTAATCGCGGAATGGTGACCCAATCAGTCAGTCAGGACGAGCGCGCAGCGGGAGTTCGCGGCAACATATTAGGCAACGTATCTGTGTTCACCGGCACTGAAGCCAAGTTCATTCCCAAAGGTGCGCCAGCTCAGCCTGTCGGCCCCGCACCGGAACTGGACGACGACATATTCTAAACAGCCAAGGATACTTTTGGGCGGCAGTTGCTGAGTCGCTACACAAGCAATTATGACTAGAGCCTTGGCTGGTGTCTTTATTCTCTTAAATAATTGTAAGCAGCAGGAAATCACGAAAGGCGCAATACACGAATTGGGGTGTGTTGCGTCTTTTTTGCATATAGGGGTTGTACAATCTAAAACAATGCTTTACTATGTAGGTAAGTTAATAAATCAACGGAGAAATAAAATGACTAGCAAAACAGACCAAAGATATATCATGGACACTTTATGCCTAGAGTGTGCAGTAGCAGAGGACGTTGCAAGAGAGAGTCTTTATTATTTTGAATCTGCAAAAGTGAAAGGTAAGTGGTTTGTAGTAGATAAAAACGACTTCATCGCAAGAAAAGAAGATAAAAACCATAAGGTTAAAGTTTGGGCAATAAAAGATTTTAATAAATCAACGGAGAAATAAAATGAACGACGAACATTTAGAATTATTATGGGAGTTACTCACTGAAGGTCATCTGCTCGCATTGACCGCCCGCCAATACGAGGGGCTAAAACACCACGACTTAAATCAAATAAAAGTTGTCTTTGATGGTCAACGCTACAATGCGCAAAAAAAAACTAACCAAAGGGAAATAAAATGAACGTTAAACAAAGCATGACCCAATTAAGAGATGACCCAGCATATAAATGGTGCGTTGATAATAATGACGTTGAGAATATGCAATTGGTATTAAAGGCGCAGGGCTTCTCGTCATATAACTATGAGTTTGCACAGCAAATGATTATTAACGAACACAAAGGAAAATTGGAGGAGATATAAAATGAAAATTGAAAACATTACGCACAAAAAGGTCAAGGCAGAGCTGCTCGGTGGTGGGTCTGTGGACCATGGGTTTGGTGGTGAGTATGACTTCAAGGAGGTCATTGCATCAGCAGGACTTGATGAAACCCTAAGATATCTATCCGCGAGAGACTTATCTCTTGGTGAACTTTCGGAAGCAGCGCAGAAGATTAAGTTCCTGCTATTGGCTTCAATGGAAGATGTTGCAGAGGAGCTGGTGGAGAGTTGGGATGAATAACACTAGCTACTTGAATGAGAAGCTCGCAAGGCAGGCAAAGCAGATTGACAGGCTTAGGCGTGACATGAGCGCAATGCAGGCGCAAATGGACAAGCTGATGGGTGATAACTTCCAAGTCTATCTTGACCAAGCAATCAGAGATGGCGTGGCCAACTACGAAATTAAGGAGTTAATGGACAATGAATAAGTTATTAGCCTTTGCTATCTTGTTTGGTTGCGTGTTAGCGCTAAACAGCATCGCTCCAGAACCCCCAATGGGCGATACCTACCCAACCACACGTTATGAGAAATGCATGGTCTTATACGGCGATACAGAGAGCGAGAAGCTGTGTGACGAGGAGAGGGATTAGAACACCTCCTCGTCACCATACATTCCGTAGTCGAGCAAGCCTATACCTCCTAAAGAGAACGCAACATCTCTGAACAGTTTCATTTTAGCTGCTCTCTCAGCCTCGTCGGCGTATGTCTCTATGCGGTTTATACCTCTGCGCCCCAATATATCCAAGGTGTTTTGAGATGCGTTTGATGGCACTAGAGCGCCTGAAAACTCCTCAATACCTACAGCCCGCTGAGGTTTCCCCTCAAAGTAAGCTGACGGAGCATTCCGCAGCCTCTCGTTAAAGTCATTTAGCAGCCCCAACTTCTCCGCTGGCAAGTTTGGGAGTATGTCACTTATACGCTCATTACCCAACGCTAAGTCAACCATAAAATCATCAAGAGGCGCAGAAAACTCATCAGTTTTATATGGGGATAGCTGGTCCATTACATCGTTATACTCACGGAGGAACACCTCCTTGATATCCTTCATTTCATCTGAGCTGGTTAGCAACCCCTCCGCCTTCTTCATTTCCTTCATGTTCTTAAATCTCGGGGTAACCGCAGCGCGATAGGAGCCTATTCCATAGTTCAACCCCTCTTGCGCATTAACCTTTCCCTTCATTATTTTTGTTATATTATCAAGGGTTTCCTTTTTGTATCTTCTATTTCCTGACGGAGTATACCCATCGAATATTCTCCCTTCAGGCTCTAGCGATAAGAACAATTCATCAGCCATTTTATCAAAATCACTTTTATGCCCAGCGTTAATCATGTCCTGCATGATATTTCTGGTTGCGTAGGGGTTCACCCTGCCATCAGAGTATTTCTCCACATCAACCTTGATACCTTTGTCTCTCAAGAACTTATGAAGAATCACCGGGTCGGAAAAGAAATCGCTGCTGTCTTTTATACTCATACCCTGACCCAGAGTGTAGTAAGACTTCCCAAGAGCGTCCATATCTGGCTTCGCTGCTGTATTAAATTCTTTTAACAGACCCTCGTTAAAATTAATTTCTGTAGAAGGGTATCTCGGACTGTAAGCATCTGAACGAAAGTAAGGGTTTTTGGCTGAAGGCGTTGCCAGTTCTTTATTCCCAATTAATGATATCTCTCCAAACCCCGTCATCGGCCTGTCGTTTGGAACTACAGCCATACTTGGAACCGGCAGACCGCCAAGACCATCAGCGTGACTTAGGTTCTTCTCGCTCAAATTATGCACAACATTCAAGCTCCCCAGCGGCCCCTCATCAGGGATAGGGTCACCATTACGTGATACAGCATTGACGTCAGCAGCCCCGGCCTCCGCTCTCGACATTTTTTTTCCAGCGGCAGCAGCTACAGAGGGAATGCCCGGCAATATGCTTAAAGCAGTCATACCGTAATTTAGCAGACCCCTTGTCTCAGGCTGTTCATTGTACATCTGTATGTCACCAAGTACCCCCAAAGCATCAGAGGCTATAGGCACTGGAACCATGCTGGCTTTCTGAAGAGTGTTCATACCGTTCCATGCGTCAACCCCGGCATCTACTACATCACTACCCCAGTCAAGCAGACCGCCAGCGTTAGCTCTACGTTGTTGTGATGGTGTCATGGTTATTTGCCTTTTTTAGTTATTTTCGCGCCTGCGGGACCCAGACCAAGTGGCTCAACATCAAAACCATTACCAAGCGTCTCTTTGAGATATTCTACAAGCTCCCCTCTCTTGAAGCCTTTTTGGTAAGTACCTATGGTCGTGATAATAGATGTAGGCTCTGGACCAGCCTTGCCTTTTGCTTTCATAACGTCAGCCCCTCTAGTAGTGATAATGGCTTGCCCCTTCGGTTTCAAAACACGACCGATATCTTTTACTATAGAATCTCGCGCTTCCTTGGGAACGACATTTAACACGTTTAGATTAGTTAACCTGCTGTATGTGTCAGATGGTATTTTTTCTGGGCTGGTAAAGTTTGGTTTAAAGCCAGCTTTTGGAAAGGGTTCAAAGGTGTCATACTTAATTGCGCCCGCACCAACACCGAGGCCAGCACCGTAATCAATAGACTTGCCTTTTGGAGCGCTTTCATCAAGTATTTTTGCTGCTTTTTCATAGGTAGGCTTTGTGCCTGCAATTTGAGTTTTGCCTGCGTTTTCTGCTGGCGGATAATCAAAAGTGTCAGCATCGTCGGAACGTCCAAGCAAGCCGTTACCGGGGGATGATTCAGGCCCTTTTTCTGGCTTGATACCCAACAGCCCCTCATCAGGAACAGGGTCACCATTGCGTGATACAACATTGACATCATTAGCGTCAAAGTTGACGTAGTTGCTAGTGCCTTTATTTGCTCCACGACTGTTACCGTCAAGGTACTTTATTCCTTTAATTCCTGCATCATTAAGTAGACCTGAAGCTGCCTTTTGCCCGCGACTTGCCGCCATTGTTGGCTCGTTACCAAACGCTAGTTGACGGTAAAATTCCCCTCCCGTTTTGTTTGCATCAACTCCTGCTTCGCGAGCCAACTCCTGCAACTTACTAGATTGCGCACCTATGGTGTTATCCCAGTCAAGCATTGTATCTATTGATTTGTCGTCAACATCTAGTTCGTAGATATTGCCTTTTGATTTTCCTAGCTTAGGAGTTAACGCGTCAAGCTCATCCCTGACCACTATCATTTCATCAAGAGAGCTAGGCTTCTTATCTTTTGCTTTGAACTTAGTTATGAGTTCATCAAGGCTTCTGACAGACTTAGCTGCATCACCTTTGTCTCTGTCCAGATATTTTTTCGCCATACGGCTTATATCTGGAGAATCCTTTATTAAAACACCATCAAGAACGGTGTCACCAGAAAGCATATCTTGATACTCAGTAGCTACACCTTTATTTTGTGCGCTGTAAAAGCCATGGCCATAAGCCTGAGCGCCTTCACCAGTGCCGACCTTATCTAAGTCAACCTTATCCCATTTATGAGGGGAGCCATGCCACGTTGTAGCGCCTGCCACAGCAGGAATAAACGGTAATAGGCTTGCAGCAGTCATACCGTAATTTAGCAGACCCCTTGTATCAGGCTGTTCCCTGTACATCTGTATGTCACCAAGTACCCCAGCAATATCAGAGGCTATAGGCACTGGAGCCATGCTGGCTTTCTGAAGAGTGTTCATGTTGTCCCATGCGCCCTTGGCCACATTCCCGACACCCATACCCCAATCCAATAAGCCGCCAGCGTTAGCTCTACGTTGTCTTGCTGCTCTCTCTGCCGGTGTCATTATTCGTTACCCTTTAGTTATTTGTATTGGAGCCGCCAAACGATGCACCACCCCTTCTCAGAGCTTCAAACAGACCACTGTCTAGTAGGCTTTGCGAGAAGTCAGCACTAGCCTTATCCCTCATCTGTGGAGAAACCATTGATGGCGTTAGTATTCTCTCCGCGGCCTTCTGATTAGCATAACCTTTCACAGCATCTCCTACAATAGGCACTCCGCCGGGGATAGCCTTTGAGAAGTTAATTAACGCCGAAGCGGTATTGGAATTGTTGACAGAACTGTAAGGTGGTTGATACGTCATATCCAAACTGGCATCGGCTAGGTCGTACAATCGGTCAACCTCATTAGGAAATAAAGCCTCCAGCTTGCGCCTACCTATCTTATCCAGCGCGCGCTTATAAGCCGCACCTTGGAAGCTGCTGTGGTCAGGTTTATTTGACCTTGCAGCACTGTTAAGGGAGTTGATGACTTCGCCTCTTAAATCGTTCCATGCTTGGCTCCCGTTAGGTGCTTTCAGGAGCGTTCTTTTTAGCTCTATTAAGTCCTTGGCTGGGTACTTATTGACAATATTCCTAATTGCATCAGCACCATCAACTTTGTCCTTGATAATCTTGTTAGCAATGTTAGCGCCGAACTCATCAAAACGCTGGGAAGCAGCCGCTCTCGCGCCCTTATACCCCTCATCACCTATAAGTTCAAACACCTCATCATCCATAGACTCAACCATCTCCGAGGTTAAGCGCCTTGTCTCGGCAGGAGTTGCGCCCGAAATGGTCTGCCTTGATATCCACTTACGTAGAGTTTCAGCCTCTGTAATTGTCAGGGTTTTGCCTGTAGAGCCACCATTCTCATCAATAATGCCCATCCTCTTGAGTCGATTGTTTACCACTGTGGCTAATCTGCCACCAACATCCTCATCGGAAAGCTCATCAACTACGCTACGGAAATTGTTTAGGGTTACACCATCAACACCACCGAACTCTCTGTCAGCGCGCTTATAAAGTCTACCTACAGCTCTCTGCGTTGACTTCCATCTAGCCGTAACGGCCTCATTAATGGACTCACCAGCATCAACCACATCATCAATGTTGCGACCAGTTGCTGCGTGAAGCTCCTCAAATATATCCCCAAACTTCGCATCTTGGTTTCTTAGTCTTTGCGTTATAAGCGCACCAGCACCATCAACCTTCTGCAAGTTTCGCTCCGCAGTCCATGTTGCAGGGTCGCGGCTAACCTGACCCGGCATCGGCGCTGCCTCACCTTGAAAACCCATCTCATCCAACCGCTCTGCACGAGCTAGTGCCTCTGGGTCGATTTGACCTGTTCCTAAAATTTGCTCCTGCGCGTTAGCTACTGTTTGAGGTGACGCATCAGGCATTTGCCTCTGCGCACTTCCCCGTTTAAACACAGGGTCTATCATTGTCCTCTTAACCATAGGTGCAGCCGCCGCCACGCCAGTGAGTGCTACAGGCGCAAGCGCACCAGCACCAGCACCAACAAGAATTTGGCTTGTTTTGCTGTCACCCTCATTGGTGAATAACGCACCACCAAGAACACCGCCCTCAATAGCGCTGGTTAGCAGTCTTCCTAGGAAAGTGGTTGGTTTTTTAGTTAGTAGTGTTGCAGGCAATCCTGCTGCAATCTGGCCACCCGCTCTCGGCCAATCAAACCCAGCATCAGCACCACGCCTTCCCTCATAAGTCTCCCTCTCTCTGGTCTTCTCCCTGCTGTATCTTTTTTCATCAACAGCATCAGTCGCCCGTAGATACGCCTGCATAACACCTTGGCCAACGTCCTTAACACCCATACCGAAACTTTCAGCAGCGGTTGGCTCACTTACTTGTAGGCCGCTCCACGGGTCAGCATTAAGCATGTCATCAGCTTTGGCCTCTGAGATAGGTTCGTCATCCCATTCGTCGTCGCTTATGGTAAGGCTCATAATTTACGCTCCAAATTCATTTTTGAGGTCTTCTTTCACTTGAGCCTTAATTCTCTCTTTCGCTTCAAGTTTTTGTGCATCAGTCATCCCGCCGGTATTAAGCATACCAATATACTTATCCCTAAGAGCAGCTCGGCGCTTATTATAGATAGTCTCCATACTGCTTAATGATATCTCGCCAGCTAGCGGGTTCCCACCTGTAGCCTTCATGTAGTTGGCTCTGATAATAGCCATCTTAGCCCGTCTTCGAGCGGCTCTCATTTTTGCCTTGAATTTAGGGGCTGAGTCATCTATATCTGGCAATGAGTTTTTGAGCCTCTTGGCTTCCTGCTCTGTAACTGCCGCACCAGAGATACTTTGAATGTATTTAGCCATATTGTCTACAGCATCTGCTTTAAACTCACTGTACTTAATGAGGTATGACTCCTGTTCCTCTGACAGACCTATTCCGAGCTTAGCAGCCTTATCTAGCCCCCAAGCACCAATCTTCCCCTCATAGGTGAGGAACTGCTCATCAAAACCGGTATTTAAGTTGTCAAGCCTGTCAAGGGATTTGACAGCGTCATACGCATCTTTTTCAACAAGATTAGTTGTCGGCTTACCCATAGGGGCTGGGCTTCCCGTGCCATCGAAGAAGCTGATAGCGCCATCAGCGCCTATGCTTAGTTGGGTTGAGCTTCCTTCACGAACAGGTGCGCCGTCACCCGGCAACCTTTCTATTAAGCCGGTGTTCAGGTTCGTGCCGTACTTGCGGTTGTCAGAGCCTGTATAAACATTAGCGTAAGGGTTCGTTGGTTTTTCAGGGATATTATCTTTCTTCCACCGTTCTAGGTCGATGGTATTAATGCCTGTATTGCGTGAAGTCTGCATCGAGCCCATCTGGTTCATACCTTGCTCCTGCAAGGCCTTGTTGCCACTCATAAGCAGAGCCCTGTTGCGAAGCATCATCTCCCGGCGCTGTGGGTCAAAATTCTCGGCGTAAACACCTGTGCCGGGTTGAGTTTGCAGGGCAGGGTTGGCTGATGGCAACCCCTGTTGACCCTCATTTCCGAGGTAGCCGCTGGTCTTGGCCCATTTAGCTAACTCATCTCGTTGCTGCTGGTCATACGCCCGCTGATTATCTTCCTTTGCCCTAGCGTAGTAATACTGCGCATACTCAGGGGAACGCCTTTGGTAATCTGTAGGACCCATAATTTATCCTCCTAATAAGCCGTAAGGTAGTCCTTGGTAGCCACTGCCCCCACCCATGAAATCTTGATACTTAGGCTGACCACGCTGAGACAACTGCCTCATCTGCGCGATATTCATGCCATCGCCAGATACGTCTCTGTACATTTTTCCAGCCTCAAGACCTCTATCCCTGTACTTGTCAAAGTTAGGCAGTGGTGAGTCATCAGTTGGTTCAAACGTACTCGTGTCCATCTCACCTGTCTTGGCAAAGTCCATCATTCCCGCTGGTAGAATACTGCTGCCACCGTAGGGCTGGCTCATATCCATGCCGCCATAAGGCTGCTGCGGGGCCATCATGCCATAAGGCTGCTGCGGGGCCATCATGCCATAAGGCTGTGGCTGGTTCATATCCGAAGCCATAACGCCATAAGGCATCTCACCTGTCTTGGTAGAGTCCATCATTCCCACCGGTAGAATACTGCTGCCGCCATAAGGCATCTCACCGCCAAGACTCATGCCGTTATTTTTGTAGTCGAAATAATTCTTTTCCCTCTCCATTACTTACCCCCACTAGCAGACAGGCTGCCAGAGCTACCGGACTGTGACCCGGAGCCTAAGATTGTCGGTCTACCAATC
>Ga0233395_1000134_pt1 | contig 38255 bp, 32 predicted proteins | sample 27DmetaG_FD_186029 | JGI IMG/M metagenome (GOLD analysis project Ga0233395, IMG submission 186029) | Seawater microbial communities from Monterey Bay, California, United States - 27D | ecosystem: Environmental > Aquatic > Marine > Coastal | place: USA: California | collected 2016-10-12 | reverse complement strand
GGGTAGTCCTATTGAATTAACGAAAAATACTTCAGCATTTCCAAAGAAAGCAAGTGTTAATGGAAGAAGTAACTTGAATATGAATAAGAGAATTGCTGTAGCAATGAGATTGGCGTAAATAAAGCCTTTAACGGTTACTGTTTTGTAGTTTTTAAAATAGTAGATCATTCCAATTGCAGGAATAGTAAGAAGTCCCATAAAATGAACCCCAAAAGAAAGTCCTATTACAAAGGCAATCATTAAGAGCCAACGGTCGCCTCTGGCGGTATTCATTTCTTGTTCCCATCGGAGTCCCATCCAAAATAGTGCAGACAAAATCAAGGTTGCCATTGCGTATACTTCTGTCTCTACTGCATTAAACCAGAAACTATCAGAAAAACAAAAAGCAAGAGCCCCCACTGCAGCACTTCCGAAAAAACCAATTCGTTCTGAAGTTGAATCTAAAGTTTTGAATGAGGGTATTTTTTTTAATAATAATGTGAGCGTCCAAAAAAGAAAGAGAATGGTAAAAGCACTTGAAAAAACAGACATGAAATTTACCATGACCGCAATATTTTGTGGTCCAGTGGCAAATAGAGCAAAAAAGGCTCCCATCATTTGAAAGAATGGAGCTCCTGGAGGGTGTCCAACCTGTAATTTTGCCGAGGTAGCGATATATTCACCCGCATCCCAAAAACTAGCTGTAGGTTCCACGGTACTTCCAAAAGTAAAAAGGGCAATCGTAAATACAGTCCAGCCTAGGCTTAGATTCCAAATTCGATAGGTTTTTTCAGTCATTTTGGTCTTTCAAATTAGTGCAACGAATGTAAGCATAAATCAAGGAAGACAAAATCATTTCCTAGCGTTTAACATGGGATTAATAAATTTAAACTTCTTCAAAAAGACCTAATGCTTTATTTTTTTCCACTCCATTCCAAAGGAAATATTGTCCTTGCATTGTAATGTATACCTCAGGACTTAACGTTTGAGCATAGGCCAAGGCGCAACCTAAATTAAAGAATCCATCGGAGGAACTACCAAAGGCATAAGGAATCATTGCTCCAGTCAATAAAATTGTCTTGTCTTTTAGCGCAGCTTTAGCCAGGGCTTTTGCTGTTTTGGTAATCGTATCAGTGCCGTGGGTTATAATAATTTTATTGCTAGTAGAATTTTTGCAAGCTTCGATAATTTGTTCAATTTCGTTGCCTCCCATTTCCAGGCTATCTATCATCATCAGAGTTTTGAAGTCAATATTTAATTGACAACGACTTCTTTTGAGCATTTCTGGAAGATGTGTTTCTTTAAAATATAATACTCCATTGATGTAATCATAACTCTTGTCAAAGGTGCCTCCAGTAATGAATATTTGAATTTTTTCTTTGTTAGACATTGAAATTGAATTTTACATGAAATCAAATTTATAGGATTATGATTTAATTTTTAGAATAAAGTTGTTCTTAAAAAAACTTTCATGTAAATTTGCATCGCTTTTGGCCCATGGTGTAACTGGCAACACGTCGGTTTTTGGTACCGAAGAGTCTAGGTTCGAGCCCTAGTGGGCCAACTCTTACCTTTAACAACCCTCTGTTTTACAGGGGGTTGTTTATTATAACATCTTTTTCCTTTTCCAATACATTTTTGTTTTGAATCACAATTTATGATGGAATAAGTATATAGGTTTTTACTGTCTTATACTAAAAGTCATTAATTTGTTTTGATAATAGCAGTCTATGGGTAATAATTTCTCTTTATCTGATTCTTTAACATCAATAAATTATGGATCATTTTTCACTCAACTATCTTTTTTAGTAGAAAATTACCATTGTTTTACATGATCAAATTTGGTTTTAACGAACTAACGAGAAAAACAGAAAAGTATTTTAAAAGCCATTTATGCCCTGAACTGTTGTATACTTCATAGTGAACCTTTTTTCAGGATTAATGATTTTATAAGCGGACTGAACCGCTAAGGTGGCTTCATGAAACCCACATAAAATAAGTTTAAGCTTTCTAGGGTAAGTGTTGACATCTCCCACTGCAAAGATGCCATGAATATTCGTTTGGTAGTCTAGGGTATTATCAACTATAATAGCATTTTTTTCAATTTCCAAACCCCAATTTGAGAGAGGACCAAGTTTGGGTGAGAGACCAAAAAGAGGAAACCAATAATTGGTAGCTATGAGAGTTTTATGCCCTTCCTTATTTGTGATTTCTATTTCATCAAGCAGTTCTTTTCCTTTGAGATTTGTTACTTCAGAAAAAGTATGTATTTCAATTTTCCCTTTCTCCTGAAGAGCATAAACATTATTTACAGAGTCTTTATGAGCACGGAAACTATCCGAGCGATGAATCAAGTGTATTTTCTCAGAACTTTTTTGAGCAAAATAGAGCGCCCAATCTAGTGCAGAATCACCACCTCCAGAGATTACGATTTTCTTGTCTAGATAAAGATTAGGATCTTTTATCATATATTCAACTCCCTTTTTTTCATAGAAGGGCAAAGAATTTAATCTGGGTTTTCTCGCTTCAAAACTACCAAGACCTCCTGCAATAATGACTACTGGAGCTTTGTGAAGTGTCCCTTCATTAGTTGTTACTAAAAAAGATTGATCTTCTAATTTCTCTATGTCTTCTGCTCGTTCTCCAAGGGTATATCCAGGTTGAAAAGGTTCAATTTGTTTTTCTAAATTATCAATTAAATCTCCTGCTAGCACACTGGGAAATCCAGGAATATCATAGATGGGCTTTTTAGGATATATCTCCTTCAATTGACCGCCTGGTTGTGGAATAGAGTCAATAATGTGACAATGCAGCTGCATTAAACCAGCTTCAAAAACAGTAAACAGACCTACAGGGCCCGCTCCGATTATTAATATATCTGTTTGAATCATTTTAAGGAAGTAAAGATTTAGTTATTGAATTCATTTCTTTTACTTTATAAGCAAAATCGTCCTTTAAAGTAGCTCTGTAGTTTTGGAGGGTGTCAAGTAATTCGTCAACTTCTTCTGGAAGTACAGCTTCAAGCAATTGTCTTATTCTTTTGGCGAGGGTGGGGGACTTGCCGTTTGTTGATATAGCAATTTTAAGATTTCCTTTTGTCACGATTCCTCCCATATAAAAGTCGCACCATTCAGGACAGTCTGCTACATTGACAAGGATTCCTTTTTGACGGCAATCTTTTTGAATTTGTTCATTTAACTCGGGATTGTCTGTACAGGCAATGACAATATTTTTTCCTTCCAAATCTTTTAATTCATAAGGTTTTAAATCTACATAAACATCTTTGTCTTGAATAAAGGAATTTGTTTCTTCTCGTATCATAGTTGCAACCATGTTGACGGAAGTATTTGGACTTGATTTATAGAGAAACTCTAGTTTTTCTAGGGCTACATTTCCCCCTCCTACTATTAAAAAATTTAAGCGGTTTGTTTTAAGGAAAATAGGATATAAAGGATTTAAATGATGCATTTAAGTGCGTTAATGGGATTTTTAAATTTAGTTACGGCGTCAGTTACTGCAGGTCCAAAAAATAGGGTCGCTGGATTTTTTATTTCATTTGATTCAACTTCTTCAACGACCTTGTCTATAGTTGAAACTAAACTTCGCTCTGCCGTAGTTGTTCCATTTTGTATTACAGCTACAGGATAATTTTTTGTTTTTAACTTTTTAAAGAGTGCTATGATTTCTGGGAGGTGTTTTATTCCCATCAGTATAATCACAGTAGCACTTGATTGAGCGGCTAAATATAAATCATCAGCAAATTTTCCATCTTCGGTGTGTCCAGTAACAACCCAAAAGCTTTGATGTGCTTTTCGTTTTGTAATTGGAATTTGGTGACGAGCTGCAATTCCAGCATAAGAGGATATCCCTGGAATTATTGTGGTTGATATATTGTGTAAATGAGCACTCTCAAGTTCTTCAGTTGCACGACCAAAAACAAGAGGATCCCCTCCTTTCAAGCGCACTACATTTTGTCCTTTAAGGGCATGTTTCACTATCAGTTGATCAATTGCAGATTGAGTAGTATGAACACTTCCACTTCTTTTTCCAACAAATATTTTTTCTGCTTTAGAGTTATAATTCAATAAAGCAGGTGATATTAATGCATCATAAAAAATAACCGAGGCAGTTTCTATCGCTTTTACCGCTTTTAGTGTTATTAATTCTGGATCTCCAGGACCTGCACCTACTAATGTTATTGAACCATTATTATTCATTGTTCGAAGCTGTTTTTTTGATCCAATCCAAATGTGTTGTTGTCCATTCGATAAATTGTAAAATATTGATTTCACTACAATCTGTAGCGGTATTTTTCTTCAAAACAGATTCGAAACTAACGTCAAAATGGGTTTCATATTCTGGGAAATGCAAATCAAACCCTTGGGTAATTGATGCGTGACTATTTGTTTTGGCTTGTTTAGATGTAAGTAAGGCTTTACTAGCTCTAACAACACTGTTGTAACAATGGTATTGAGCATCCTTCAATTTTTTCTCTTCATAAGCATGTTTTGCCCAACCCAAAGACTCTCCAGCATCAAATAATAAAGTTTGTACAAGATCGATTGTTACTCCCGCACATTCTCCAATACCAATTGCTTTGATGTATTTTTCTGAATTTCCCCAGTCAATATAATCTTCAGCTACAAGATCATCTGTGGATGAAAAGGATTTTAAATTCTGATAAAAATAGTCTGTTGTTTTTCGATCGTAGTAAGAAAGAAAATCTTCTTCGCTTAACCGCGAGTTTTCAAAATCAAGCAAAATCCATCGCAATACTTTAGGGGTTCTTTTCGCTGGAATTTTCAAAACTTTATCAGCAAACCTCCCCTGACCGTTTTCTAATTCACCTCCTCCAAGAAGGACCTGGGTTGCGGGAGCAATAAGTTTTTCTTTTTTTATGGTCATTCCTTGAAAACCAATATTTGCAATAGTGTGTTGTCCACAAGCATTCATGCAGCCACTGATCTTTATATTAATATCATGCTGGTGAATTAGCGCCTTAAATTCGTTTTCAATTACTTCTTGCAACACTTTTGAAAGTCCCATACTACTTGCAATTCCCAAATTACAGGTATCCGTTCCTGGGCATGCAACAATATCATTAACTTTATGGAATCCAATTCTATTCAACCCTATTGCTTTAAGAGCTTGATACAACCCTGGAATACATTCTTCTTTAACGTCTCTTAGAAGGATACTTTGTCCAATGGTGAATCGATTGTCGTCCCCAGTAAAGTTTTCAATAATAGTTGCTAATTCTCTTGCTTTTTCTGAACTAATATTTCCAGTTGGAATTGGTATCCCTACTGCTTTAAAGCCCTTTTGTTTTTGAGGAAATGTATTCGTTTTTAACCAAGTTGAGTACTCCTTGTCTGTTGGGGATGTATAGTTTGAATGCTCTTTATCTGAAAATTGTAGAATCCTTTTAGACGCTACTGTCTTGTGAGAAGTATCAAATTTCACCCTTGCTTCTTCGACCTTTTCCATGAACAATTCAATACCTAACTCTTTTACCAGAAATTTCATTCTAGCCTTGTTACGGCGGTTGCGTTCCCCGTATTTCTCAAAGACACGAATGACCGCCTCACTGAAAGGGATTAATTGGTCCTCTTCAAGAAAAGAAAGAACTTCATGCGCTGCTTCTGGTTGAGCGCCAATTCCGCCACCTAGTACTACCTTAAAACCTCTTTTTTGGTTTTGAAGAACAGGGATAAACCCAAGATCATGAACAAAAGTCATTGTTTGATCATTGGAGGAGCTTGAAAAAGCTACTTTAATTTTTCGTCCTAAATCTTGACATAAAGGATTTCTTAAAAAATATTCAAAAAAGGATTCTGCATAAGGGGTAACATCAAAAGCTTCTTTTGTGTCTACTCCAGCCCAAATCGAGGCAGTGATATTTCGAACTGTATTACCACAAGCCTCTCTGAGTGTAATTTGATCTTTTTCTAATGTTGCCCATAATTCAGGAGTATCTTCCAAAGACACATAATGAAGTTGAATGTCTTGACGTGTTGTAATGTGCAAATTTCCATTAGAATAGGTGTCTGAGACCTCTGCCATCCTTCTTAATTGTTTTGCTTTAAAACGTCCCATGGGCAGTTTAATCCTAATCATTTGAACACCAGATTGTCTCTGTCCATATACTCCTCTTGCTAAACGTAGGCTTCTAAATTTTTCGCCATCAATATTATCATTATTGAATGCATGGATTTTTTTTTCTAAATCAATAATGTCTTTTGCAACAATAGGATCTTCTATTTCAGTTCTAAAACTTTTCATGTTAAAGGGGGTTTGGTTTCTTAAAGAATTCAATTTATCTAGCTGATAAATCCAACTCCAGCAGTATTAAATGTTTTTTGATCTATTAGAATGAAGGATCCTAATGCGTTATTTTTCTTATAAGGTTCAGAAAAAATAGATTGTGCTAATGTGAGCGAAATAGTACCAATGTCATTTAACTCAAGCGTTTTAGCATCAATGTTTTCACCTTTTTCGAAATCCATTTTTAAATCTACTCCTTCTACCCTTGTAAGTACCTTCTGAGTTCCTTGTTGCAACCAGTATTTCTTTCTAGTTTCTAGTTTTTCCTTTTGCATCCAACAAACAGTTGCTTCCAGTTTGTTTTGATCATTAAATTCTCTTTCATTACAAACTAGGATGGATCCGCGTGAAATATCTACGTCGTCTTCCAGTAAAATACTGGCGTTTTCTTCTTGTTCAACCTTTTTACAAGGAATCCCATATTTTTCTATTCGTTCAATTTTACTTTCTTGTCCAGAAGGGAAAACTTTTATTGGATCACCTACTTTAAATTGACCACTTTTTATTTTACCAGCAAAACCTCTGTAGTCGTGATGTTTTTCTAGTTGAGGTCTAATGACATATTGAACATGAAAAACATTAGCCTCTTTCTTTGGTTGTTTAACATTTATGGATTCAATAATTTCGATTAAGCTATCGCCTTTATACCAAGGAGTGTTGGCACTAGATGAAGTTACGTTATCTCCATTTAGAGCTGAAATGGGGAGAAAAAAGAGTGTATTGAATTGATATTTATTTATGTCAATTTCAGTATTGATTTGAGCTTTTATTTTCTCGAATATGGATTGGTCGTAATCTACTAAATCGATCTTATTGATTGCAATAATGATTTGATTAATCCCAAGCAAATTGGTGATATAAAGATGTCGTTTTGTTTGTTCAACAACACCTTTTCTTGAGTCGATTAAAATTATTGTAGTATCAGCATTTGAAGCTCCAGTAACCATATTTCTTGTGTATTCAACATGGCCTGGACTATCGGTTATGATAAATCGTCGTCGTTCAGTCTGAAAATAAATATTTGAAACATCGATAGTAATTCCCTGCTCACGTTCGGTTAAAAGCCCATCTGTAGCTAAAGAAAAATCAAGGTGTTGAAGTCCTTTAGCGTTACTTTTTTGTTCAATCTGTTCTATCTGATCGTCCTTGAGTGAATGTGTTTCATAGAGTAATCGACCAATTAATGTGCTTTTGCCGTCATCAACACTGCCTGCTGTTACAATTTTTAATAAATTCATTATATAATTTTAAAAGTACCCTACTTTTTTACGTTCTTCCATAGCTCCTTCCGATCGTTTATCATCCATTCGAGCTCCTCGCTCTGAGAATGTTGAAGCTCTAATTTCCTCAATAACATCAGACAATTCTGTAGCTTCTGATAAAACTGCTGCTGTACAACTCATGTCTCCTACGGTTCTAAAACGCACTTTTTTCACTTCTTTTTGGTTGGGTTCTACAGGGTTGAAGTTATTTACGGGCATCCATTGTCCTTGCCTTTGGTAAACAACCCTTGAGTGTGCAAAATAAATTGAAGGAATTTCAAGATTCTCCTTTTTAATGTATTCCCAAACATCCAATTCTGTCCAATTACTTATGGGGAATACACGCACATTTTCACCTTGATGAATTTTCCCATTTAACATATCAAAAACTTCAGGGCGTTGAAGCTTTTCATTCCATTGACCAAAACTATCGCGTACTGAAAAAACACGTTCTTTAGCTCTCGCTTTTTCCTCATCTCTTCTAGCTCCACCCATACAGGCGTCTAGCTGAAGTTCCTCAATGGTTTCAAGTAATGTTACTGTTTGTAAGCTATTTCTACTTGCATTTTTTCCAGTTTCTTCTCTAGCGGTTCCATTATTAATACTGTCTTGTACATAAGCAATTTTCAAGTTTACTTGGTAGCGTTTTGCAAGGGTATCTCTGAGTTCTATTGTTTCTGGGAAATTATGCCCCGTGTCAATATGAACAATGGGAAAAGGAATTTTTGCAGGCAAAAAAGCTTTTCGGCACAGATGGAGCAAAACAATAGAGTCTTTCCCTCCTGAAAATAAAAGTGCAGGCTTATTAAATTGACCCATTACTTCTCTTATGATGAAAATGGCTTCGTTTTCTAGTCTATTTAAAATATCCATTCTTAAATTCACTTTAGTTTAAATGAAGACCACATTCTTTTTTACTTTGCTCCCACCACCATCTTCCTTCGCGTATGTTCTCACCTGGCTTTAGTGCTCTTGTGCAAGGTTCACATCCAATACTCAAATAACCCTGCTTGTGTAGTTCATTTTGTGGGACTTCATTTTTATTTAAATATTCTTCTATTTCATTTAATTTCCAATTGGCTAAAGGATTAAATTTTATTAAGCCAAAGGCATCATCGTATTCAAAAAGGTTTACACTTTGTCTTCTTTGGCTTTGTTCTTTTCGCAATCCTGTAATCCATAAGTCAGCACCTTTTAACGCGCGTTGAAGAGGCTTCACTTTTCTAATCAAACAACATTCTTTTCTGTTTTCTGTAGAGGCGTAAAAACTGTTAGGGCCTTTTTGATTGATGAGCTTTTCTATCTCATTTTGATTTGGGAAATAAGTTACAATTGAGTTGTTGTATTTATTTAAGACTTCTTCATGCACTTTATAAGTTGCTTGAAATAGCCTACCAGTATCTAAGGTGATTATTTTTATTGGATACTTTCTTTTGAAAATGATGTCTGTAAGAACTTGATCTTCTTGACCAAATGATGTTGAAAATACAATAGATTCAAAATTCATTTTTAAAAGCGTTTCAAAACTCTCTTGGAGAGAGAGGTCTTTAAACTCTTCATTAAGTTGTGCAGTGTAACTCATTATAATAGTTGTTTTTTACCCCATAGAATTTGATTCCAAACACGTTCATGAATAAAATAGAGGATCATTTTTGAAACCCATTCTATTAATCCAATAGTTAAAGCTTGTTGGAATGTGTTAGTTATAAAATACGCGATGATTATAGTGTCAAGCGTTCCTATAAGCCGCCAGCTGATTGCTTTAACAATGCTTCTTGAAATTCTTTCTTCACCAATATGCGTTGGTTTTTTGCACTTTTTTTCTTTAGCCAGAAGGAGTTCTATTAACATGGTTTAAATTTTATTTGGCAAATCTAAAAAATTATTACCTATTAAACTAATAAAACATATAAAGTTAATAGGGATTAATTGTTCTTTCTTTTGTTGTATCTTTGAATTGCTTTAAAATAATTTCAAATTATGATTTCAAAAAAGTGTAAATATGCTATAAAAGCACTTCTTTATTTGGCTAAAAATCAAGAAAGTGATCGAGCTATTTTTTCCACTGAAATTGCTAAGAATGAAAATATTCCGCAAAAATTTTTAGAAACTATATTAAGAGAACTGCGTAATTTCCAAATTTTACAAAGTAAGAGAGGCAAAACAGGAGGATATCGTTTAATCCAACATCCAAATAAAATAAAATTGACCGATTTAATGCGGATGATGGACGGTCCTATTGCCATGTTACCTTGTGTTTCTCTAAATTATTATGCTCCCTGTGAAGAGTGTGATGAAAGTTGTTGTACCATTAAGCCAGTTTTTGAAAAAGTGAGGGACGAAACCTTGGCTATCTTGGGCAATACCACAATTGAAATGATGCAAATCTAATTTTAAACGATACTATTTTTCCACTTTCCCAAGGTAAAATAATAAGCACTTACAATGGTTAAAAGAATCTCAGAAGCTACTGTGGCAAAATAAATACCTATCACGCCGAAACAAATGCTTACAAGTATGCCAATGTAAATCACCTGAACGATATTATTTTTCGCCCCTTCAACATCCTCTTCACTGATCCGTCGAGCCACAATTGCAGTAGCTGCCATGCTTATACCCATAGCTACAGCATAAATTAATGTTATTACGGATTCTGTAAGACCAATGGTGGCAACAGCATTTGTACTTACTTTTGAAAAAAATAAATATCGACCAATGCAAATACAGATTCCATTAACATTTCAAAGACCATAGGTGTGGCAAGGAGAAAGATGGCTTTGGTGAGGGGACCCTCAGTGAAGTTGTGTTCCTCTCCTTTGAAGGCTTCTTTTAGCAGAGCAATCCATTTTTTTAGGCTTTGGCGAAATTTCATCCTAGGGGGGATTAGGTGTAATTGTTTTGAAACCAGTTAATGTTTACAATAATAGCAGTTTTTACAAGCCACTAATATAACTGCCTAATGAATCTTTGAATTGAAATCCTTCTAAAGTTCTGTATTTGTTAAGCTTTTTAAAAGACTCTAATCCCCATAATAGAAACTCCATCATAAAATATGAGTCTTTAGCGTCGCATTCGGGGTGATGTGTTTTAAGAATTGAATTTATTCCAGCAATTTCGTTTAATGCTTCTTGATAGTCCTTCTCATTTAAGGCATCCTCTAAAAACAGTTGGTTGTCTTTAAAAAACCAGCCTAAAAGTTCGTCATAGGGTCCTTCTTCATCTTGTTTTTGAAGCTTTTCTATTTTTGGAAAATAGTCAGGAAAAAGAGTTTTGATGGATTCAGAGATCAAGTAATATGATATTTGTTCGGCTCCTTCTTGTTCCCCTTCATAAACCAATTCGATTTTTCCATTAATAGAAGGGATAACACCAAGAAAATCAACTAAGCGAATACTTGTTTGTTTGTCTCCACTAATCAAAAGTCTTCTTTCTGCAGTACTGATTAAATTTTCCATAGCAGTAATACTCATACGAGCACTCACCCCGCTTTTAGAATCTACATATTCACTTTTCCTAGCTTCAAATCCAATTTGTTCGATGATGTCAAGTGCCAATTCTGGAATGTGGATAGTTTCTTTTTGACTTGGACTTATTTTAACTTCTTGGGTCGTTATTTCCTTTGCAATATGCCTGTTATGAGGATAATGGGTTAAAATTTGAGATCCAATTCGATCTTTCAAGGGGGTCACAATACTTCCTCGGTTTGTGTAATCCTCAGGATTGGCCGTAAAAATCAGTTGTGGAGCAATGGGAAGTCGCAATTTAAAACCACGTATTTGAATTTCTTTTTCTTGAAGTATAGAGAACAGAGCAACTTGAATTCTTGCTTGCAGATCAGGAAGTTCGTTGAGTACAAAAATACAACGGTGGGCTCTAGGAATCATTCCAAAATGGATCACTCGTTCATCTGCATAGGATAGTTTTAAATTGGAAGCCTTTATGGGATCAACATCTCCAATCAAGTCGGCAACAGTGACATCTGGAGTGGCTAATTTTTCAAAAAAACGATCGTTTCTATGTAGCCAACTTACAGGTGTTTTATCCCCTAATTCTTGGATTTTTTGTTTTGCATCATTACTAATTGGTTGGAAGGGATCATCATTGATTTCTGATCCTTCAACCACAGGTACCCATTCGTCAAGCAACATTGTCATTTGGCGTGCTAAGCGTGTTTTTGCCTGTCCTCGTAATCCAAGAAGATTGATGTTGTGTCTAGAGAGGATGGCACGTTCAACGTCAGGAATAACTGTATTTTCATATCCAATTAAGCCTTCGAATGTTGGACTACCCTCATGAAGTTTTTTCCGAAGATTTTTCGCCATTTCTTCTTGAATGCTTTGTGGCGCGTATTTGCTTTTCCTTAGGGCTCCAAGCGTAGTATTTTCTTTTCTTTTCATAATCCGTTATTCTAAGCGTTTTTTTCTATTTTTTTCATAGTCTTCGAAAATCATTTCGCCCAATCCTTTTAGTCCAGTAAAAAAAGCTTTTCCTTGGTTTGCTGCAGTAAATTCTCTTACAAACTGTTTGAGATAAGGATCTTGAGCAATCATAAATGTAGTAATCGGGACATGTAGTTTTTTGGCTTGTTGTGCCATGTTGTAACACTTTTCTACTATGGTTTCATCCAGTCCTACGCTGTTTTTGTAGTAGGTGCCATCTGGGAGTTTTAAGCAGCTGGGTTTTCCATCAGTGATCATGAAAATCTGCTTGTTTGTATTCTTTTTTCTTCTTAACATATCCATCGCTAATTCGAGTCCAGCTACTGTATTGGTATGGTATGGACCCACTTCTAAATAGGGAATATCTTTGACCGCGATAGGGCGAGCATCATTTCCGAAAACTAAAATGTCGAGGGTGTCTTTTGGATAGCGAGTAGTAATAAGTTCTGCCAAAGCCATGGCAACTTTTTTAGCAGGAGTAATTCGATCTTCTCCATAAAGAATCATACTATGGCTGATGTCAATCATGAGGACGGTACTCATTTGGGTTTTATAAAAGGAATCTTCAATTACTAAATCTTCATTTTGAAGACTAAAATCATTTCCCATAGCTCTAATCTGAGCATTTTTAATACTTTCAGTTACAGCTATTTTTTCCAAACCATCCCCAAATTGATAGGCTTTGAATTCTCCTGTATGATCTTGACCTTGTCCTGTTTTGCTTGTTTTGTGATTTCCAGAACCTGTTTTTTTTAACTGTCCAAAAATTTGATTTAGTGCATGTTCTCTCAATAATTTTTCAGTCTTTGGAGTTAATGCAAAACCATCTCCTTTCCCTCCATTTCCTGTTTTGGGTTCTATAAAAGATTTGTTTTTCAAATCTTCTATGAAATCCTCAATAGTATAGTCCTCTGTGGTTAAATGGTATTCTTTATCCAACTCACGTAACCAGTCAATCGCTTCGTCAAAATCTCCTGAAGTATGTGTGATGAGTTCTTTGAAAATTTCGAAAAGACGTTCAAAAGGGGTTTGCACTTTAGGGTTGTGTTTTGTGAAGCGGATTCCAGAAGTGCGTTTTTCAAATTTCATAGTTCTCAAAATTAAGTAATATTTCAGCAGGATGTTACTACAAAGTGTTTTATTGAGAGATTGAAAATATTTAGGTTCTTTTATTAGTTAAATTAAAATGTCTGGATATAAATAAGGCGAAGTTGGATGGAAAAAACAAGAGGTAATCTTTATTTACTCTTGTAAAATTTATATATTTGCCAAAATTATCGAACTAATAAGGTAAGAGGAGACTATAAGTCCCTCTTTTTTTTGGTATGAATTTTCGTTCAAAAGTTGAAACATTATTGGAAGCTTCTCTGGAAGAAGAGAAAACGTTATTTCTGATTAGTTTAAAAATCGGAAATGATAACAGTATTCGCATCATTCTAGATGGAGATCAAGGAGTTACTCTTAAGGATTGTATGAATGTCAGCAGAGCAATTGAACACAATTTAGACCGTGAGGAATATGATTTCTCACTTGAAGTTGCTTCAGCAGGAGTGGGGAGCCCACTTTTAAACAGCAGGCAGTTTATCAAAAATATTGGTCGAAAATTACAAGTAGATTTGGAAGACAAAAATCCAATTGAAGGTACATTGACCACAGCAGACGATCAAGCTTTTACACTAGAGTGGAAGCAAAGAGAGCCTAAGCCAGTGGGAAAAGGAAAAGTAACAGTAACAAAACAAAGAACACTTTCGTACGCAGACATCAATACAGCGAAAGTACTCATTTAATAGAAAATAGTTGAATATGGAAAATTTAGCCTTAATTGATTCTTTTTCAGAATTTAAAGATGACAAATTAATTGATCGTGTAACCCTGATGGTGATTTTGGAAGATGTATTTAAAAATACATTGAAACGCAAATTCGGATCAGATGAAAACTTTGATATTATCATCAATCCTGATAAGGGAGATTTGGAGATTTGGAGAAATCGTGTCGTAGTTGAAGACGGTGCTGTAGATGATCCAAATCAAGAAATTGAATTAAAAGAAGCACGCTTGATTGAGCCCGACTTTGAGGTAGGGGAAGATGTTTCTGAAGAGGTAAAGCTTGTTGATTTAGGGAGAAGAACGATTCAGTACCTGAGACAAAACCTTGTGGCTAAAATCTTTGAACACGACAGTACTACCATTTTTAAGCAATTCAAAGATAGAGAAGGCGATTTATATACTGCAGAAGTTCATCACATTAGAAGTAGAGAAATTATTCTTCTTGATGATGACGGGAATGAAATTATTTTACCCAAAGACAGACAAATTCCCAGCGACTTCTTTAGAAAAGGGGATAATGTTAGAGGGATAATTGAAATGGTTGAATTAAGAGGGAATAAACCTAGAATTATTCTTTCAAGAACCTCACCTATTTTCTTAGAGAAATTATTTGAACAAGAAATTCCAGAAGTTTTTGATGGATTAATTACCATCAAAAAAGCGGTACGTATTCCTGGAGAAAAAGCAAAAGTTGCTGTAGATTCTTATGATGATCGAATTGATCCAGTGGGAGCTTGTGTTGGAATGAAAGGGTCACGTATTCATGGGATAGTTCGAGAACTTGGAAATGAAAATATTGATGTTATCAACTACACAAATAACCTGCAGTTGTTTATTTCTCGTTCGCTGAGTCCAGCAAAAGTGAATTCATTAAAAATTAATGAGGAAACAAAAAGAGTAGAAGTGTTTTTAAACCCTGAAGAGGTGTCTAAGGCAATTGGTAAAGGCGGAACCAACATCAGATTAGCTGGAAAGTTAACTGGTTATGAAATTGATGTCTTTAGAGAAGGTGTAGAAGAGGATATTGAATTAAAAGAATTCAGCGATGAAATCGAAGGATGGATTATTGAAGAATTCAAAAAAGTAGGTTTAGATACCGCTAAAAGTATTTTAGAATTAGAAAAAGCCGATATTATTAATCGTACAGATCTTGAGGAAGAGACGGTTGATGACGTGCTTAGAATCCTAAAAGAAGAATTTGAAGAATAGACTGCAAAAATTATTGTTATTTTTGTAAATAGAAATTAATATATGGCTGACCAACCGAGTATTCGACTAAATAAAGTATTAAGGGAATTAAATATTTCCCTGGATCGTGCTGTCGAATTTCTAGCTCAAAAAGGAATGGACGTTGAAGCGCGTCCTACCACAAAAATCACTACTAAAGTGTACAATGCCCTTTTGGATGAATTTCAAACAGATAAATCCAAAAAAGATGCATCTCATGAAGTGAGTGAAGAAAAGCGAAAAGAGAAAGAAGACCTACGTATCATTCAAGAGAAAAAAGAGCAGGAACGTTTAGATCAAATAGCTAAAAGAGAAGCGCAAAGATCAAATCGTATAGCGATTGAAAAGCCCAAAACTTTAGGTAAGATTGATTTGGATTTTTTAGGGAGTCAGAAAAAACAGCCAAAACAAGATCCTCCAAAAGAGGTTGAACCTTTAAAAGAAGAATTAGAAGCTAAAACTGAGGCAATTACACCCGAGGTCAAGGAGAAAGAAACTCCTAAAGAAACTGTTGCAACTGAAAACCCAAAAGAAACAAAACCTGAGAGAGTTGCTGAGGTTAAAGAAAAGAAACCAGAAGCAAGTCCTACGACTGCAACAGAAGATGAGCCAGAAAAAGAAACGTTAAAGACACAGTATCAAAAGTTATCCGGACCAAAGAAAACAGGTCAGATGATTAATCTTGATGAAGTCAACAAAAAGGAAAAAACCGTTGAAGATGCGCGCAAAAGAAAGCGAAAACGTATCAGTAAAGATGTAAAACCATCACCAAATAGTGGAGGCGGTAAAAACACCAGGAATAACAATACTGGCAAACAAAACAATTTAAGAGGCCCAAGACAAGAAGTTGTAAAGAAAGAAGAGCCTACAGAAGAAGAAGTACAAAAACAAATTAGAGAGACTCTTGAAAAACTTCAAGGGAAATCTAATAAATCCAAAGGAGCTAAATACCGTCGTGACAAACGTGTCCAACACCGTCAGAAATCTGAAGAGGAAATGGCACAGATTGAAGCTGACAGTAAATTGCTCAAGGTCACAGAGTTTATTACTGTTGGTGAAGTTGCAACTATGATGGAAATCAGTTCTACTGAGATCATTTCAGCGTGTATGAGTCTTGGTATAATGGTAACCATGAATCAACGTTTAGATGCAGAAACACTAAGTATTGTTGCAGATGAATTTGGTTATGAGGTTTCTTTTGAAAAAGCAGACTTAGAAGAAAATATTGTAGATGAAGTAGATTCGGAAGAAGATTTGATGCATCGTGCGCCCATAGTAACTGTAATGGGGCATGTAGATCACGGAAAAACATCTTTGCTTGATTACATTAGAAAAGAGAATGTAATTGCAGGAGAGTCTGGTGGAATTACTCAGCACATTGGTGCTTATGGAGTGACCTTAGAAAGTGGACAAAAAATCACTTTTTTAGATACACCTGGACACGAAGCCTTTACCGCCATGCGTGCTCGTGGAGCACAAGTGACTGACATCGCCATCATTGTTGTTGCAGCAGATGATGATATTATGCCGCAAACAAAGGAAGCAATTAGTCATGCCCAAGCAGCTGGTGTTCCAATTATATTTGCAATAAATAAAATTGATAAACAAGATGCCAATCCAGATAAAATTAAGGAAGCCCTTGCAGGGATGAACTTAATGGTAGAAGAATGGGGTGGTAAAATCCAGTCTCAAGATGTTTCTGCCTTGAAAGGAATTGGAGTAAATGAGCTTCTAGAAAAAGTTTTATTAGAAGCAGAGCTTCTCGAATTAAAAGCCAATCCAACTAGAAAGTCTCGCGGAACTGTGGTAGAGGCCTTTTTGGACAAAGGACGTGGGTATGTGTCTACTGTTTTAGTTCAAAATGGAACCTTGAAAATGGGAGATTATATGCTTGCGGGGAAGCACAGTGGAAAAGTAAAAGCCATTGTCAATGAACGTGGTGTAAATCTAAACGAAGCACCTCCAGCAACACCGGTTTCAATTCTAGGTCTTGACGGAGCTCCCCAAGCAGGAGATAATTTCGTGATTTTAGAAGATGAAAAAGAAGCAAAACAAATCGCTGCAAAAAGAACCCAATTAATTCGTGAGCAAAGTGTTCGTACTCAACGTCATATTACGCTAGATGAAATTGGAAGAAGGATTGCTTTGGGTGACTTTAAGGAATTAAATATTATTCTTAAGGGAGATGTTGATGGTTCAGTTGAAGCATTGACGGATTCATTGCAGAAATTATCGACTGGTGAAATTGAGATCAACATCATACATAAAGGTGTTGGGGCAATCACTGAGTCAGATGTTCTATTAGCTTCTGCATCAGATGCTATTGTAATTGGATTTAATGTTCGCCCTATGGGGAATGCTCGTATGATTGCAGATAAAGAAGAAATTGATATCAGATCTTACTCCATTATTTACGATGCGATTAATGATATCAAAGATGCAATGGAAGGGATGCTTTCACCTGAAATGCGTGAGGAAATCACAGGAACTGCACAAATTCGTGAAACCTTTAAGATTTCTAAAATTGGTACTATTGCAGGATGTATGGTAACTACAGGAAAAATCTTGAGAAACTCTGGAATTCGTATCATTAGAGAAGGTGTTGTCATACACACTGGTTCTCTTATCTCGTTAAAGCGATTTAAGGATGATGCAAAAGAAGTTGCAAAAGGATATGATTGTGGACTACAGATCAAAAATTACAACGACATTAAAGTGGATGATGTCATTGAAGGTTTCCAAGAAATAGCGGTTAAAAAATCTCTTTAAGGTTTTTTCTTTACCAATAGAAATGCAGAAGGGAAGATTGGCTTTAGTTTGTCAAGTGTCTTTAGGCCTTTGATCTTATCTTTGAATCGCCCCGCATGCACTTTGTAATTTGGGGTTTCAAAACTTAATTCTGCTGTAATATTTGGAAATTTTTCTCTAGAAACATCTAAGATTTCGTTTGCTTTTTCAAGGGTTCCGTAATACAATTGAAGTGTGTAATATTCTTTTGAATAGCGTTCTCGATCTAATTCTATTTTTTTGTTTAATAAACTGTCTATTTTAGGATCTTGTTTAATGTTTATATCACCCTCTTGAGCGTGAGAAAAAAAATTAATTCCTAAGAAAAACAATAAATAAAGGGATTTACAAGCTACTTTTTTCATACTGCAAAAAAACAAAAATTTATTTTTAGAACAACTTAATTTAACAAACTCAAGCCCTTATTTAGAACGGTTATAAATTATAAAAATCTTATTTTCTAAGGTGTTAAAAAAGGCTGCTATATCTTATTTTTGTGGTGGATTTTAGAAAGAAATTTTGGAGCACACAATACAAACTGCAGTTAGGATAAATCTCAATAGAGATATCAAATCCTTCATTTTCCCGTTGTTATTTTTAATAAGTCTTTTGACCTCTTTTTCAGCATTTGCACAAGACGATGCTGCGATACAAGCAGGTAAAAAACTATTTAATGCAAATTGTGCTGCGTGTCACAAACTTAATAAAAGAGCAGTAGGCCCAGCCTTGAAGGGTGTCTCTGCCAAATACGATAAAGAGTGGTTGTACAGTTGGATAAAGAACAGTACTGCCATGGTCAAGTCTGGTGATGCACAAGCTGTAGCGATTTACGAAGAATATAATGGTTCAGTAATGACCTCTTTCCCTCAGCTATCTACAACTGATATTGACAATATTATTGCCTATACAGATTACACACCACCTGCTCCAGTAGCAGTAGTTGGTACTCCAGTTGCAGCTTCAGCAGGAGATTCTGGAATTAGCAACACACTTATTTTAATTGCCTTAGCGCTAATCTTCTTGGTTTTAGTCGTAATGCTTTTCTTGGTTCAAAAGACTTTGATTCGAATTGCAGCGGCTAGCGGAGTTGATATCACGCCACCTGCAAAACCAAAAAGAACTCCAATCTGGGTTGCTTTTGTTCAAAACCAATTCTTAGTAATGGTTAGTGTATTCCTACTATTATTGAGCAGTGCTTATTTTGTATACGGCTTTTTTATGCAAGTTGGAGTTGACCAGGGGTATATGCCTGTGCAGCCAATCCATTACTCACACAAGATACACGCGGGAGCAAATCAGATTGAATGTAAATACTGTCACTCATCAGCAAGAGTATCAAAGCATTCAGGGATTCCATCATTAAATGTATGTATGAATTGCCATCAAAATATTGCAGAATACAATGGCGAAGAAGATTTAGAGAATGGATATACTAAAGACTTCTATACCAAAGAAATTAAAAAACTATATGCTGCAGTAGGTTGGGATGAAACCAATCAAGCATATACTGGAGAGACACAGCCAGTAAAATGGGTGCGTATTCATAATTTACCAGACTTTGTTTATTTCAATCATGCTCAGCATGTTGAAGTTGGAGAAATTGCATGTCAGAAATGTCACGGTCCTGTAGAGGAAATGGAAATTATGTATCAATACTCTCCATTAACCATGGGATGGTGTATTAATTGTCACAGAGAAACAAATGTAAAAGTGGAAAGTAATGAATATTACGCTAAAATTCATGAATCCCTTTCCAAGAAATACGGAGTAGAGAAATTAACAGTTGCTCAAATGGGTGGCTTAGAATGTGGTAAATGTCACTATTAAAAGGCGATCAAGAAAGGCTTATGGCATCAAATAAAACATACTGGAAAAACATTGAACAACTTAACCCTGAGAATGAAGAGGTTAAGAAGTTGGAGGAAAATGAATTTGTTTCCAAACTTCCAGAAGATTTTTTAACTGATGAAAAGACGTTGGAAGACAGTAGTACTTCACGACGTGATTTTCTAAAGTATGTTGGTTTTAGTACTGCGGCAGCAACCCTAGCAGCTTGCGAAGGCCCAGTCATCAAATCGGTTCCTTATGTTGTTCAGCCAGAACAAATAAGACCCGGTATTGCAAATTATTATGCAACTACAATTGCTGATGGATTTGATTTTGGAAGTATCTTAATCAAAACAAGAGAAGGTAGACCAATCAAGGTTGAGAGTAACCCAGAGGCACCAACACTTGGTGTGGCAAATGCACGTGTTCATGCTTCGGTATTATCACTTTATGATACTATGCGTCTTCAAGGACCAGAGGCAAACGGTGAGGAGATCAGTTGGGATAATTTTTATCTCCAAACAGGAGCTATGTTGAAAGCATTAGCTGCAACCAATAAAGAAGTTATCTTATTGACTCCAACATTAGCAAGTCCAACTTCATACAAAATCATTAATGATTTTGTAAAAGCTTATCCTAACATTAAGCACGTGACCTACGATGCAATTTCATCAGAAGAAGCGCTTAATGCCTACGAAAACCACTATGGAAGCAGAGGATTAGCTGATTATGACTTTTCAAAAGCAAAAGCATTGGTAGCTATTGATGCTGATTTTCTTGGTGATTGGCAAGGGGGTGGTTATGCGAAAGGATATGCAACTGCTAAAGTACCACACAAAGATCATGGAAAAGCAGAAATGCTATGGCATGCCCAGTTTGAATCCAATATGTCTTTATCTGGAGCCAATGCGGACCATCGTGTTCCCTGTACACCAGGAGAACAAAAAAATATTTTAGCTTACATCTACGATAGCTTGACAGGATCTTCTTCAAGTAGGACTTTGTCTGCTGCATTAAAAGAAGCAGCTGATAAAGCCACTAAAAAGTTGAAAGCTGCAGGTTCAGATGGAGTAATTGTAACTGGAATTGAAGATGAAACGGCTCAGAGTATCGTTTTAGCTATCAATACATTATTAAAAAGTAATGCATTCCAACCCGAAAGCCCAAAGTTAATTCGTCAAGGAAACTCAGCTGCAGCGCATAAAGCTTTTGCTGATATTCAAAGTGGAGCTGTTAAAGGATTAATCACAGTTGGTGTAAACCCAGTATTCACCACTGCAAATGGTAGTGCGCTAGAAGAGTCAATCAAGAATTTGGAATTTTCTTTATCTTTTGCTTCCAAGAAAGACGAAACTGCTGCTGCGTCAAAGTTTATTGCGGCTACACCACATTATCTTGAGTCTTGGGGTGATTATGAAATGAAGGCAGGACACTTTGCCCTGGCACAACCCACGATTCGACCTTTGTTTGATACACAACAATTTCAAGATGTACTATTGAAATTGAGCGGTCAGAATACAAAATATTACGAAGTAATCAAGGCGCATTGGAACGAATCTGTTTTAGGTTCAACCTCATGGAGTAAAGCATTACATGATGGTTATTTCTCTTCAACTACTTCAGCGCAAAATAAAGCGGCTGATTTTTCAGGATTAAATGTTGCTTCGCTAAGAACAGCTACTTCCCCAGAAATGAGTTTGGTTTTATATACCAAAACTGGAATGGGAGATGGTCAACAAGCAAATAATCCATGGCTACAAGAATTTCCAGATCCAATTACACGTGTAAGTTGGGATAACTACCTAACTATTTCTATGGCTGATGCCAACGGATTAGGTTTGGTAAACTCCAATACTGCAAATGGAGCTTTAAATGGAAGTTATGCCACGATAACTGTAGGTGAAAAAACAATAAAATTACCTGTACTCGTTCAGCCAGGTCAAGCAAAAGGAACCGTTGGGTTGTCTTTTGGATATGGAGAGCGAATGGGGCTGAAACCTGAAATGCAAACGGGAGTGAATGCTTATGCTTTGTATGAAGGGTCTCAAAAAGTTCAAGCAGTACAAATTAGAGCTGCTGATGGAGAACATGAATTTGCATGTGTTCAATTGCACAACACCCTTATGGGACGTGGTGATATTGTAAAAGAAACTACCCTTGAGGTGTTCAATACCAAAGACAAAAAGTATTGGAATAAAATTCCTCAAGTATCCAAAAATCATATTGAATTTGATGTAACCTCACCAGAGGTTGATCTATGGCAAGAATTTGATCGAAGCATAGGGCATCATTTCAATCTATCCATCGATTTAAATTCATGTACTGGATGTGGTGCCTGTGTCATTGCTTGTCATGCAGAAAACAATGTTCCTGTTGTAGGGAAAGCAGAAGTACGTAAATCACGAGATATGCACTGGTTGCGTATTGACCGTTATTATTCGTCAGCAACAACTTTTGAGGGAGATAATGAAACTAAAGATGCAATTTCTGGAATTGGAGATTCACTAAGTACTTTTGGTGAAATGGAACAAGCTTCTGCTAATCCGCAGATCGCGTTCCAACCTGTAATGTGTCAGCACTGTAATCACGCTCCTTGTGAAACAGTATGTCCTGTTGCTGCTAGTTCTCATGGAAGACAAGGTCAGAACCACATGGCCTATAATCGCTGTGTTGGAACACGTTATTGTGCAAATAACTGTCCTTATAAAGTACGTCGTTTCAACTGGTTCTTGTACAATAAGAATGATGAATTTGACTATCATATGAATAACGACTTAGGTCGTATGGTATTGAATCCTGACGTAGTTGTTCGTTCACGTGGAGTTATGGAAAAATGTTCGATGTGTATTCAAATGACACAAAAAACAATTCTTGACGCCAAACTAAAAGGAGAAGAAATTAAAGATGGTACTTTCCAAACTGCTTGTTCCAATGCATGTACTACCGGAGCAATGGTATTTGGAGATATCAACGATAAAGAAAGTAAAGTAGCTGCATTACACGAGGATGATCGCATGTACCACTTGTTGGAGAGCGTGGGAACAAAACCCAATGTGATGTATCATGTTAAAGTTAGAAATACCGACGAGGTATAATTAGTTTAGAAAAATAGACCGTATGGCATCGCATTACGAAGCACCCATTAGAAAACCACTCGTCACTGGAGATAAGTCCTACCATGATGTAACTGTGGATGTAGCAGCACCAGTTGAAGGTACTGCCAACAAGCAGTGGTGGATTGTTTTTGGAATAGCACTTACAGCTTTTCTTTGGGGAGTAGGTTGTATCATTTACACCATATCTACTGGAATTGGAACTTGGGGATTAAACAAGACCGTAGGTTGGGCTTGGGATATTACCAATTTTGTATGGTGGGTAGGAATTGGACATGCAGGAACTTTGATTTCTGCAGTACTGCTATTATTTAGACAAAAGTGGCGTATGGCAATTAACCGTTCAGCGGAGGCTATGACCATATTTTCTGTAATTCAGGCGGGACTATTTCCAATTATACACATGGGACGACCATGGTTAGCTTACTGGGTATTACCAATTCCAAACGGTTTTGGATCTTTGTGGGTGAATTTTAATTCCCCTCTTTTATGGGATGTTTTTGCAATTTCCACTTATTTATCAGTTTCTTTAGTATTCTGGTGGACTGGTTTACTCCCTGATTTTGCAATGATTCGCGACCGAGCAGTAATGCCGTTTCAAAAGAAAATTTATAGTCTGTTAAGTTTTGGATGGACAGGACGTGCTAAAGATTGGCAGCGTTTTGAAGAAGTTTCATTGGTTTTGGCTGGTTTGGCTACTCCCTTAGTACTCTCAGTTCACACCATTGTATCTTTTGACTTCGCAACCTCTGTAATTCCAGGATGGCACACTACCATTTTCCCTCCATACTTTGTTGCGGGAGCTATTTTCTCTGGATTTGCCATGGTGAATACTCTTTTGATTATCATGCGAAAAGTATCGAATCTAGAGAATTATATCACTGTACAACATATAGAATTGATGAACATTGTAATCATGATTACAGGTTCAATAGTAGGGGTCGCATATATTACAGAATTGTTTATTGCATGGTATTCTGGAGTGGAATACGAACAGTATGCTTTTTTGAACAGAGCAACTGGTCCTTACTGGTGGGCTTACTGGTCAATGATGACTTGTAATGTGTTTTCCCCGCAATTCATGTGGTTTAAAAAATTAAGAACAAGTATTATGTTCTCCTTCATTATTTCGATAGTGGTAAACATAGGGATGTGGTTTGAACGTTTTGTTATCATTGTAACTTCATTACATAGAGATTATCTTCCATCTTCATGGACGATGTTCTCACCAACATTTGTTGATATTGGGATATTCATAGGTACAATAGGATTTTTCTTTGTGTTGTTCTTATTGTATGCAAGAACATTCCCTGTCATTGCTCAAGCAGAGGTTAAAACAATATTAAAATCTTCTGGAGAGAAGTATAAAAAATTAAGAGACGGTAATCATGACTAACAAAGTAGTTCACGCACTTTACGATGATGACGATGTGCTTTTAAGCGCTGTCAAAGCTATTCGTTCAGATAAGCATCATATAGAAGAGGTGTATACCCCTTTTCCAGTACACGGTCTAGACAAAGCTTTAGGTCTTGAAGACACGCGTATCGCTATTATGGCATTTATATACGGCTGTATAGGTTTATGTGTTGCCGTTGCCATGATGAATTTTATCATGATCGAAGATTGGCCACAAAATATCGGAGGAAAACCTAGCTTTTCATATTTAGAAAATATGCCTTCATTTGTCCCAATTATGTTTGAATTAACGGTATTTTTTGCAGCGCATTTAATGGTGATTACTTTTTATATGAGAAGTAAATTATGGCCTTTCAAAAAAGCAGAAAATCCAAATCCCTTAACCACGGATGATAAATTTTTAATAGAAATTGAACTTCATGACAATGAGAAAGTGCTTACGGCACTTTTGAAGAAGTCAGGTGCAATAGATGTATCAATCATAGAAAAGCCAGAATAGATGAATTACAAAGGCCTTTTAGCGTTACTGATTCTTGTATTAGGAATCCAATCGTGTTCAGACAACTCACGTCCGAATTACCAGTATTTCCCTAATATGTATGAGCCAGTAGGCTATGAAACATATGCAGATTCTGACGCATTTGCTAATGGTATTGAAGCACAGATACCAGTCGAGGGTTCTATTGCTAGAGGTTGGGAGCCTTATGACTATCCTGACACGAATGAAGGATATGAAGCTGCAAAAGCAAATTTGAATTCTACTATTGAAATCACTGATGCAAACCAAGCAAATGGTAAAGAACTATATAGTATTTATTGTGCAGTTTGTCATGGAAATAAAGGCGATGGACAAGGAATTTTAATGACTAGAGAGAAATTTTTAGGAGTTCCGAGTTATGCCGACAGAGAAATTACCCCAGGGAGTATTTATCATGTATTGATGTATGGTAAAAATGCAATGGGATCTCATGCTGGTCAAGTTAATGCTGAAGAGCGTTGGCAAATTGCTCAACATGTAATGGAATTAAGAAGTAAGCTTGTTAAATAATATTAAGGAATTCGAATGATGTATACCTTTCCAAATAAACTTAGAAACTTATCAATTGTCTTTATGATTGTAGGTTTCTTGGGACTAACGTATGGTTTTTTAACTTCGCCAGCTACCATTGAGGAAGCAAAAGCTATGGTGGCTTCAAGCCACGGTGATGGACATGGAGAATCACATGAAACTTCTACAGAGAGTCATGCTGAAGATACATCACATGCTTCTTCAGAGAATCATCAGCTTGCTTCTCAAGATCATGGAGCTGCAACACATGATGAAGGTCATGACGCTAGCCATGATGAGCATCTTTTTCATCAATTAAGCAATAAGCCTTGGGCTGCACTTTATGTAGCTGCTTTTTTCTTTTTCATGATTTCACTTGGTGTGTTAGCCTTCTATGGTATTCAACGAGCTGCGCAAGCGGGTTGGTCTCCTGTCTTGTTCCGAGTCATGGAGGGAATCACAGGATATCTTCTTCCAGGCGGAATAATTGTCATTGTTATCCTCGCTTTATCAGGAATGCATTTTAACCATTTGTTTATTTGGATGGATCCAGAGGTAGTCGCTCACGACAAGCTAATTGCAGGAAAAACAGGTTTTTTAAACCTTCCTTTTTTCTTGGCACGTGCTATTTTCTTTCTTTCGGGATGGTCATTGTACCGTTATTTTTCTAGAAAATTTTCACTTGCTCAAGACGAAGCTACAGACATCTCTAATCACAAAAAGAATTTTAGAATTTCGGCTGCATTTTTAGTTTTCTATATCGTAACAGAATCTATTATGTCATGGGATTGGATTATGTCTATTGATCCACACTGGTTCAGTACATTATTCGGATGGTATGTATTCGCGAGTATGTTTGTTTCTGGAATTACTACAATTGCATTAGTTACAATATATCTAAAGTCAAAAGGATATTTGGAATTTGTGAATGATTCCCATATTCATGATTTAGGAAAATTCATGTTTGGGATAAGTGTCTTTTGGACCTATCTGTGGTTTTCACAATTTATGTTGATCTGGTACTCTAATATTCCAGAAGAGGTAACTTATTTTATTACCCGTATTGAAGATTATAATTTACCCTTCTTTGGTATGGTAGTGATGAATTTTGTTTTCCCTCTTTTGATTTTGATGAATAGTGATTACAAACGAATCAATTACTTTATTGTTATGGCCGGTATAGTAATTATTTTAGGCCATTATATGGATGTATTTAATATGATTATGCCTTCAGCTGTTGGAGACCAGTGGTTTGTTGGCGCTGCTGAAATAGGAGGATTTTTGTTCTTCTTGGGTCTATTCATATTTGTAGTATTCAAAGAGTTAACAAAAGCACCTTTATTGGCTAAAGGTGATCCTTATATGGGTGAAAGTGAGCGTTTTCATTATTAAAAAATTTAATCGAAAAGATAAATGAATGTTTTATTGATATTTTCTGTTCTTGTTTTAATCGCTATTGCGCTATGGCAAATCACAAAGATTTTTGAGCTATCGCAAGAAAAGAAAGTGAATACACAAGTGGCGAATGACAAGGATAATGACTTGAATGGAAAGCTAATGTTTGCTTTCCTAATTTTCATTTATGTTTTAACGCTATATTCTTTCTGGGCATACAGTGATGTTTTATTACCAGAGGCGGCCTCAGAACATGGAGGAGATTACGATCAATTGATGTGGATTTCTTTTGCATTGATTTTCTTTGTTCAAACTATTACTCAGGCGTTACTTCACTATTTTTCATACAAATATCGCGGTGAGAAAGGTAAGAAAGCATTGTTCTATGCAGACAATGATAAATTAGAAATGATATGGACTATTATTCCTGTGATTACTTTAGCAGGGCTTATATTATATGGTCTTTACACTTGGACAGATATCATGACTGTTGAAGAAAATGACGAGGCTTTGGTTGTTGAGTTATATGCTCAGCAGTTTAATTGGAAAGCACGTTATGCAGGAGAAGATGGAGTTTTAGGCGATGCAAATGTACGTTTCCTTCAAGACTTTGACGGTAAGAATTTAGTGGGTATTGATGCAACTGATCCTAATGGTTTTGATGATATTATTGTTCAAGAATTGCATTTGCCAGTAGGCAGAGAGGTGATTTTTAAAATGCGTTCTCAAGATGTATTACACTCTGCTTATATGCCTCACTTTAGAGCTCAAATGAATTGTGTTCCAGGGATGATTACTGAATTTGCATTTACACCGAAAACTACTACTGAGGAGATGCGATTAAATCCAGAAATGATTGCCAAGGTTAAGAAGATTAACAAAATCAGATTAGAAAAAAGTAAAGAGTTAGTTGCCAGTGGCGATACTGCTTTAGATCCATACGAATTTGATTATCTTTTATTGTGCAATAAGATATGTGGTGCATCACATTACAATATGCAGATGAAAATAATAGTAGAATCAGAAAAAGATTACGCGAAATGGATTGCTGATCAACAAACCTTTGCAGAAGTTATTCAATAGATTAAAACTTAAAATTATAGATATGTCAACAGCAGCAGCGCAAGTACACGAAGAGGATCACGGGCATCATCACAAAGAAACCTTTGTAACTAAATATGTTTTTAGTCAAGATCACAAAATGATCTCTAAACAGTATTTGATTACAGGTTTATTCATGGGGATTATTGGTATAGCCATGTCTCTTTTATTTCGTTTACAACTGGCTTGGCCAGAACAACCTTTTGGAATTTTTGAAGTACTTCTTGGAAAGTGGGCACCAGATGGTGTTATGGATCCAAATGTCTATTTAGCTCTAGTTACTATTCACGGAACCATTATGGTCTTTTTTGTATTGACGGCAGGTTTGAGTGGTACTTTTAGTAATCTCCTTATTCCATTGCAAATTGGAGCACGTGATATGGCATCAGGTTTGTTAAATATGATTTCTTTTTGGCTGTTCTTTCTGTCAAGTGTAATCATGGTTTTTTCGCTTTTTGTTGAAGCTGGTCCTGCAGCTGCAGGTTGGACAATTTACCCACCATTAAGTGCTTTACCTCAAGCGCAACCTGGTTCTGGAACTGGAATGACCTTATGGCTAGTATCAATGGCAATTTTTATAGCTTCTTCATTGTTAGGATCTCTAAATTATATCGTTACTGTAATCAATCTTAGAACTAAAGGAATGAGCATGACTCGTCTGCCTTTAACAATTTGGGCATTCTTTGTAACTGCGATTATTGGTGTAGTATCCTTCCCTGTTTTGTTGTCTGCAGCCTTGCTTTTGATCATGGATAGAAGCTTTGGAACTTCTTTTTTCCTGTCAGATATTTTTATTCAAGGAGAGGTCTTGCATTATCAAGGGGGGTCTCCTGTATTATATGAACACTTATTTTGGTTCTTAGGTCACCCAGAAGTATATATTGTACTCTTACCCGCCTTAGGAATTACCTCAGAAATTATAGCAACAAATGCACGTAAACCAATTTTTGGCTACAGAGCAATGGTTGCCTCAATTTTAGCAATTGCATTTTTGTCTACTATTGTTTGGGGACACCATATGTTTATTTCAGGTATGAATCCTTTCTTAGGATCTGTATTTACTTTCACAACCCTATTAATAGCCATTCCCTCGGCAGTGAAAGCGTTTAATTATATTACAACCCTATGGAAAGGGAACCTTCAATTGAACCCAGCAATGCTCTTTTCTATTGGTTTGGTTTCTACCTTTATCACCGGAGGTTTAACGGGTATTATTTTAGGAGATAGTACATTAGATATTAATGTTCACGATACTTATTTTGTTGTGGCACACTTCCACTTGGTAATGGGTATTTCAGCTTTATATGGTTTGTTTGCTGGTGTATATCATTGGTTCCCAAAAATGTTTGGACGTATGATGAACAAAAACTTAGGATATTTTCATTTTTGGGTAACAGCTGTTTGTGCTTATGGTGTTTTCTTCCCTATGCACTTTATTGGAATGGCAGGTTTACCAAGACGTTACTACACTAATACAGCTTTCCCTTATTTTGACGATTTAGCTGATATTAATGTGCTAATCACTGTGTTTGCTCTAGTTGCAGGTGCAGCGCAGTTAGTGTTCTTGTATAACTTCATTCACAGTATGTTCTATGGTAAAGAAGCAGAAATGAACCCTTGGAAATCCAACACCTTGGAATGGACTGCTCCTGTAGAACATATGCACGGTAATTGGCCAGGAGAGATTCCTCATGTTCACCGTTGGGCTTATGACTACTCAAAGCCGGGTTCTGAAGAAGACTATATCCCACAACATATTCCCTTAAAAGAAGATGAAGAGGAATTACAACATTAATAATTTTTCTTATAATGAACAGCGCCTTATTCACTCCAGTGAATAAGGCGCTTTTGTTTTCCCCCTTTTTAAAAATATGTGAAGACATAGATTATTTTAACGTCACTTCTCACATTTATTTAATTAAGTTATAGAAAAATGTTTTTAGAAGTAGGTCGATTAAAGGAAGATTCATTTTTCGGTAAGAATGGAGTATCTTTGAAAGAATGAATGAAAATCTAGACCCTACTAATGAGCATTTTACTCCAGAGGAGCAAGACATAGACCGAGCGTTAAGGCCATTAAGTTTTGGCGATTTTGCTGGTCAAGATGCAATTTTAGAAAACTTAAAAGTTTTTGTAGAAGCGGCAAGGCAACGAGATGAGGCTTTAGACCACACCTTGTTTCATGGCCCTCCTGGTTTGGGAAAGACCACCTTGGCCCATATTTTAGCCAATGAATTACAAGTAGGAATCAAACTCACCTCTGGACCTGTATTGGATAAGCCTGGAGACCTGGCAGGTTTACTAACTAACCTTCAGCCTAGAGATATATTATTTATCGATGAGATTCACCGTCTGAGTCCTATTGTAGAGGAATATTTGTATTCTGCAATGGAAGATTATAAGATTGATATCATGATTGAATCTGGACCTAATGCACGAACAGTTCAGATTAATTTGGAGCCATTCACTTTGGTGGGAGCCACAACCCGTTCTGGACTTTTAACGGCTCCAATGCGGGCTCGTTTTGGAATTAGTAACCGATTGGAATATTATTCTACAGAATTACTTTCTACCATTGTAGAGAGGAGTTCAGAAATACTTAATGTACCTATTAATCAAGAAGCGGCGATTGAAATTGCAGGACGAAGTAGAGGAACACCGAGAATTTCTAATGCGCTGTTGCGTCGTGTTCGTGATTTTGCTCAAATTAAAGGGAATGGTACTATCGACATGAAAATCACCCAATTTGCCCTAAAAGCTTTACAGGTAGATGCCCATGGTTTGGATGAAATGGACAATAAAATTTTAACCACTCTTATTGACAAGTTTAAAGGAGGCCCTGTAGGGATTACCACTTTAGCAACAGCCGTTTCCGAAAACGGAGAAACCATAGAAGAAGTATACGAGCCTTTTTTAATACAACAAGGCTTTATTGTTCGAACGCCTAGAGGGCGAGAAGTCACGGAATTAGCCTACAAACATTTGGGGCGAATTAAAGGAAATCAAGGCGGACTGTTTTAATAGCTTCTTATTTAATGCTTGATCAAAAAGCAAAATATTCTAAAATAATAAAAGAAAAAGCCAAGGGCTTAGGATTTCTTTCTTGTGGAATTGCAAAGGCAGGTTTTCTTCAAGAAGAGGCTCCTAAATTAGAACAATGGCTTCAAGAAGGGAGACATGGGAAAATGTCTTATATGGAAAACCATTTTGACAAACGACTTGATCCAACAGTATTAGTACCAGGAGCAAAAAGCGTTGTTTCTCTATTGCTAAATTATCATACCGAAGAAAAACAGAGTGATCCTGAGGCTCCTAAAATTTCCACCTATGCATATGGCCAAGATTATCATACCGTTATAAAAGAGAAACTAACTCAATTGATGTTCCATCTTCGTGAGGAAATTGGGGAAATTGACGGCCGAGTTTTTGTGGATTCAGCACCGGTGATGGATAAGGCTTGGGCAAGCAAAGCTGGATTGGGCTGGGTAGGAAAAAACACCAATTTGATTTCAAAACAAGTAGGTTCATTTTTCTTTATTGCAGAACTGATTATCGACCTTGAGCTAGAATACGACCTCCCAGTTGCAGATCATTGCGGTATTTGTACGGCCTGCTTGGATGCCTGTCCAACCGAAGCACTTACTGCCCCTTATCAAATTGATGGTAGTAAATGTATTTCATATGCAACCATAGAACTAAAAGAGGCCATTCCTGATACATTTAAAGATAAGATGGAAGGATGGGCTTTTGGTTGTGATATCTGCCAAACAGTTTGTCCATGGAATCGATTTGCGACCCCCCATCAAGAAACAGCTTTTATGCCCAAAAAGGAGCTCTTGGACTTCACTTCAAAAGAGTGGCATGAATTGACTGAAGAAACCTTTAAACGAGTTTTTCAAAAAAGCGCTGTAAAACGTGCTAAGTTTTCAGGATTAGAACGAAACATTAAGTTTTTATCTTATTAGAGGATTCTCTGAGACACATTGCTGTTGGAATAGTGTGGTTGTATATGCTTCGTTAATGGTATCGTTGTTCTCAAGAATTTTTATTAATACCTCAATTACCCCATTCCCCATCAGAAAACCATTTTGTTAAACACTACTTAGTTTATAGGAGGTTAAAGCAGATATCTTCCAATTACTAAACCCAATAACTGCAATATCTTCTGGAACTTTTAGGCCAATGTTTTTAAAATGATTTATATCCCCAATTGCAGTGCGATCAGTGATTGAGAATAAACCATCAATTTGAGGAGTAATTTTCATAAATTTTTTTATTTCAAGTTGGTTATGTTTTTTTTGATTTTAAAAGTTCTGTGGAGAAAGTTAAGGGAAGTTTCATTTTCAAAAGATTTTGTTCATTCAAAAATGATTTAATTATTTTTCCGCCCATTTTTTTCCCATTCAGCTTGATTAATTTTAAGTTTGAATGACCCCATTGTTGAACATTTAAGGAACTAAAGCTCACAATTTTTACTTTGTCGAGAAAGACTGTTTTTTGTTCATTAAAAAACTTTATTACACCCAAGGAAATAGTATGATTGGGAATAAATATACCTTCAATTTCACTTTTTGAGTTGTACAGAGCCTTTATAAATTCATAGGCATCGTCATCCATCTTGTTTTCAGTAATATGAACATACTTTTTTTCAAAAGGGATATTGTATTGATCTAGTGCCTTTCGATATCCAATAAATTGATCAATAGATTTTTGGGAAACTAGACTATCTCTAAAAAACATAATTTTTTTACAACCGCATTTAATTAAATGTTCTGTTGCAACAAAGCTCTCATTTCTTTCATCAAAGCTTATTTTATTGCAATTTATAGACTTCGTGGTGTTATCAAATAGCGTTAAAGAGGTTTTGCTTTCAATAATTTTATTTAGATGATCATAATTTATTGTATCTCTGGCTAAGGAAATAAAAATACCATCAACTTGTTGGTGTAACAGACGGTCCACCATTTTTTTCTCCTTTTTTTGACTATCAACTGATTGAAGTATCACCACTAGATATCCATTTTTTGAGGCTTTTTCGATTACTCCTTCAATAAGGCCGTTGTAAAAATGGTCTATAAGGTTCGGCACAATGACACCTACTATTCTTGTCTTTTGTGTTCTGAGGTAAGCTGCTTGGATACTGGGTGTATAGCCAACCTGCTTTGCATACTTCTTTATTTTTTTCTTGGTCTCAGCACCTATATCTGGATAGTCTTGAAGTGCTTTTGATACTGTAGTAGGCGAAACATTTAATTGTTTAGCTATTTCTTTAAGTGTTATCTTCATACTTAAGGAATTTGATAAATAAGATTATTGTGTTTAACAAACAAGATTACTAAATCGATTTAGTAAACAATATTAAACATTTTTAACAAAACCTTAAGAATATACAGAAACTATTGTTAAACTTGTTTATTGAATTATTAACTATATTTTTAACTAACTATTCTATAATGAAAAAAGAGTTCTTTAAAAAGTTCCTGTATCTGACGGCTTTTATGTTGTCAGCTGGAATTTATGCTCAGAATGTTACTGGTACAGTAACGAGCGACGACGGTCCTTTACCAGGGGCAACTATTCTGGTAAAAGGTACAAACAGTTTTGCTACTTCAGACTTTGATGGTAATTTTTCCATAGAAGCTTCACAAGGAGATGTTCTTGTGGTCTCCTTCGTTGGTTATACTACTCAAGAAGCTACTGTAGATGGTGATCAAATTACAATAGCCTTAGCTTTAGGAAATTTACTTGATGAAGTAATTGTAACTACAGGTTATGGAACACAATCCAAACGTGAAATTACAGGTGCGGTAACTACGGTAGAAGCAGATGAGCTTTTGGCGGTTCCTGCAACAACTTTTTCACAACAACTTCAAGGTCGTGCTTCAGGGATCTCCATTATCAACGATGCTACACCTGGAGGGGAAGCAACGGTCCGTATTCGTGGATTTGGTACTATTGGAAACAACAACCCTCTTTACATTATTGATGGTGTTCCTTCACAATCGCAAGGAAACCTTAACCCAAATGATATCGAGTCTTTACAGATATTGAAAGATGCTTCTGCAGCTTCTATCTATGGAGCACGTGCATCAAACGGGGTAATCATTATCACTACCAAAAAAGGTAAAGTTGGACAATCTCAAATTTCTTACAATTCTTACTACGGGTGGCAAAATACAGGTGCTGACGTAGAAGCATTGGATGCACAAGGGCTTGGAGAGTACTTATACTTAGCAGATTACTATGCAGGGAAAACTCCTTCACATGGTCAATATGCTTTTTCAGGAACACCAGAAAATCCTGGAGTATCCATTCCTAACTATGTATTCCCTAGTGGAGCATCAACTGCAAATGAATCTTTATATTCATTAACACCGGCCAATATCTATGCGATTACTAAATCAGCAGATACCAACTGGTGGGATGAAGTAACTCGTTCAAATGCACCTATCACTAGCCACCAAATTCAGGCAAGTGGAGCGACAGAATCATCTCAGTATGCATTTACTGCAAACTATTTCTCTCAAGATTCACCAGTACAATTTATTGGTTATGAGAGAGCATCGATTCGTTTGAATTCGTCTACTAAAACCTTAGGTGACCGTTTAACGATTGGAGAGAACTTTACTCTTTCTTTAGATAACAGAAAAGGTGGATACGGTAACAATGGTGAGCAAAATGCGGTATCAGTATCGTACAAGCACCACCCATTATTACCTGTTTATGATATTGCAGGAAACTTTGCAGGATCAAGAGGTTTAAACTTAGGAAACAACTACAACCCTTATGCTACCTTATTCAGAAACCAAGATGACAGAAGTAAGCGTTTTAGAGCTTTCGGTAGTGTATTTGCTGAAATGAGAATTGCAGATAAAATTACTGCTAAATCAACATTTGGTTTTGATGTAGTAGGTAGAAGAGGTTTATACATTGGACGTCCACAGCCGGAATATGTTGAAGGAAACTTCATCAACAGTTCTAGTTCTCTATTCCAACAATCGTATCAGTGGAACTTCACAAATACAATTGGATACAAAGAAACTTTCAATGACATTCACAAAGTAGAAGCTCTAGTTGGAGTGGAGGCTATTGAAGCATTTGGAGAAATATTTGGAGCTGGAAGACAGCGTTTCCCATTTGAAACAACTGGAATTATTAGCTTTTTAAGTGCTGGTAACCAAGGAACTTCTTCTAACTACGGGAATTCACAAATTGATTATGCTTTATGGTCACAGTTTGCAAAGTTAAACTACGGTTACGGTGATAAGTATTTAGCACAGGTAATTGTACGTAACGATGCATCTTCTCGATTTAAAGCGGCTACTTCAAGTGCAGTATTCCCTGCTTTTAGTTTAGGATGGAGAATCTCAGAGGAAGACTTCATGAGCGGTCTTACTTTTATTGATGACTTAAAACTACGTTACGGATGGGGTCAAACGGGTAACCAAGAAATTGGAGACTACAACGCTTATACTTCATACCAGTCAACTTCATTTAATTCCTCTTATCCAATTGATGGTAACGCAACTTCTGCAACACCAGGATATAACGCTGCAACTTACGGTAACCCAAATGCGAAGTGGGAAACAACAACTTCAAACAATATTGGATTTGATGCTTCTATGTTAGATCGTAAATTGTCAATAGAGTTTGATCTTTGGAATAGAAGAACAACAGACCTTTTATTAAATGTTCCTATTGCATATGGAGCAGGTGATGGAGGAGCTCCAGCACTTAATATCGGAGAGATGTTAAACGAAGGATTTGACATCGGACTTAACTTTAGTGATCAAAAAGGTGACTTTGGATACAGTATTGGTGCAAACCTTTCTCAATACAAAAATGAGATCATCAAGTTAGATGAGTTTGGTACTCCTATTTTTGGATACAACTCTCGTGTACCTGCTGTTTCTATTACAGAAGTAGGGTCTCCAATTTCAATGTTCTATGGATTCCAAACAGAAGGGATTTTCCAAACGCAAGCTGAAGCAGATGCTTGGCCAGCTTACGGTGCATACAATGCTCCTGGGAAATTTAAAATTACTGATGTGAACAATGATGGTGAAATCAATGATGATGACCGTACACAAATTGGTAATCCACACCCTGACTTTGTATATGGGATCAATTTGAACCTTTCATACAAGAACTTAAACTTGAATGTATTCGGAAACGGATCTCAAGGAAACGACTTGTATAACTATGTACGTTATTTTGCTGACTTTAACACGTTCCAAGGTAACCGATCAGTTCGTGCTTTAAGAGATGCATGGCAACCTAGCAACCCATCGGCTCCAAGAAGTCAGTGGACTGCTGCCGATCCAAATGCAACCTCTCCAATCATGGATGCAAATGACCAAGTTAGTAGTAGAACTTCTACTTACTTAATCGAGGACGGATCTTATTTCCGTTTGAAAAATGTACAGTTAACTTACACATTTGGAGATGCAATTAAAGATGCTCTTGGAATTACAGGTGGACAAGTATACTTACAAGGACAAAACTTAGTTACTATAACTAATTACACGGGTACTAATCCTGAAATTCAAACAGGTGCGGATACCACATTAGGTTTTGATGGAGGATATATGCCGGTTTCTAAAACAGTGATTTTAGGATTGAATCTTAATTTATTTTAATATTAAATATCAAGAAAAATGAAAAAACTTAAATTATTATTAATCGCATCGATTGGTATAGTTGCAATTACAGCTAGCTGTAATGATGACTTTCTATTGAAAGAGCCTTTAGGCCAAATTGCGGGACCTTCTTTAAATAACGCCGAAGGTGTTGAAGGAAAACTTATTGCCGCATACCGTACCCTTTCAGGGCAAGGTATGAACGGTGGTGGTACTTGGTACTACGATATTCACGGATGGATTTTTGGAAGTATTGCTTCTGACAACGCTGTGAAAGGAACAGATGCTGGTGACCAGCCTGAGCACTCATTTATTGAGGCATATGACTTTACTACATTTAATGATCACATTAAAGACAAGTGGAGATCTGTGTATTGGGGTATGGCTAGGGCTAACGAGGTAATTGATGCTGTAGCTGAAGCTGCAGAAGGAGATGATCCAGTAGATGCTTCTCGTGCAGCTCAAATCGTAGCTGAAGCGCGTTTTCTAAGAGGTTTCCATGGTTTACAGGCCCAGATGCACTTCCGTAATCCTGCTTATGTAGATGAAGCGGCTTATGATGTAAATGATGTTGAGAGTTCTAAGGTTGCCAATGGAGGTCAAATTTGGGACCAAATCATTGCTGACTTTTCTGCAGCAGCTGCAGCACTTCCTGCTACACAAGCTGAAGTAGGTAGAGCAACTAGCTGGGCAGCAAAAGCTTTCTTAGCGAAAACTCACATGTACACAGGAGATGCTGGTAAAATTTCAGCAGCAATCCCAGTTTTGGAAGATATCGTAAACAACGGTCCTTTCTCATTAGTTGCTAAATACGAAGATAACCACCTAGTTGCTACTCGTAACAACTCTGAGTCTATTTTTGAAATTCAGTATGCTATATCTAGCGGTGATGATCAGAACTCCAATAAAGGAGTAGGTCTTGCACATCCATATATTTCTCCTTGGGGATGTTGTGGTTTTTGGCAAGCAACTCAAGATATGGTTGATGTTCATCACACCAATGCAGATGGTTTACCATGGCTAGGTGGAGAATGGAAAACAGTTCACATAACAAATCCAAATGGAGCAAATATTGGTGAGCCGATAGGTAACCCATCAGTGGATCCACGTTTAGATCATTCTGTAGGTCGTCCAGGTATTTTATATAAAAATCACCACATCATGCAAGTAGATTACGTTCGTGATCTTACATATGCTGGACCTTATTTCTCTAAAAAGCACGTTGGTGAGCCAGAAGCCTTCGGAGTTGGCGGATGGGGTAACCTAACAGCAAACAACTATCGTATAATGAGATTATCTATGGTCAAATTGTGGTTAGCTGAAGCTTATGTTGAAGCAGGTCGTTTGGAAGATGCAAGAGCTCAAGTAAATGATATAAGACGTCGTGCAGCAAATCCTGCAGGTTTTGTTCCTGAAGCAATTCAAGGTGCTACACGTACAGAATATTCTACTACTTCAAATCCAGCTGCTAACTATAATATTGCAGAATACACAGACGCATGGACAAGCGCTTCTACTGCACGTACTGCAGTTAGAATGGAAACACGTATTGAATTTGCTATGGAAGGTCACCGTTTCTTTGACTTACAAAGATGGGGTGTTCAAGCAGCTGTATTGAATGATTATCTTGCAAGAGAATCTCAATACCGTATCTATCTTCAAGGTAAATCATTTACTTCACCTAAAAACGAATACTATCCAATTCCACAACAGGCAATTGATCGTTCATTCGTTGAAGGAGAGCCAACTTTAACACAGGATCCTAACTACTAGTAGTTATTAAACTTGTAAAGTAAAAGACCATGGGGTATATTTATCCCATGGTTTTTTTTTAGATTAAATTCAACATGAAAATGTCCTACAAAAATAA
>Ga0233395_1000130_pt1 | contig 38620 bp, 39 predicted proteins | sample 27DmetaG_FD_186029 | JGI IMG/M metagenome (GOLD analysis project Ga0233395, IMG submission 186029) | Seawater microbial communities from Monterey Bay, California, United States - 27D | ecosystem: Environmental > Aquatic > Marine > Coastal | place: USA: California | collected 2016-10-12 | reverse complement strand
TAATATAAGAATCTGATTCTGACACAGCTATTATTACCTTGGATACCAAGTGAGAATCAAGAAATGGTTGAACTGATTGTTCAATTACCGATTTTCCATTTAATTTTGAATATTGTTTTGGGAGTTGTTTATCAAACCTTTGTCCAATTCCAGCAGCTGGAATTACAACTAACAATCTATTTTTCATCTTTCTTATTTTCTTTTTTTTCAAATGATATTAATTCTTCTTCAGGATAAACTAAATTTAATTTTTCCCTAGCAAAATTTTCAACATGCTCGTTAGACTGTTGAGCATTTTTTATTTCAAACTCTAAAATATCATTTTGATTTTTTATATCGTTATTCTTTTTAATTTGAATATCATTCTCATTGATAAGATCTGCTTTCTTTTGGTATGAATTCGTACCAAAAAAAATACTGTTTAATAATAATATAATTAAAATCAATAGCGATGCTATTAAAACAACAAATAACCTACTCATTGACAAAGATCTAACTCAGGAGACTCCTCTTCAATCCACAATAATCGATTATATTTTGCAACGCGATCTGAGCGACAAGGTGCACCTGTCTTAATTTGACCAGCCCCTAACCCAACTGCAAGATCAGCAATTGTCGTATCTTCAGTTTCTCCAGATCTATGAGAGATTATTGATTTATAATTATTAGAGTTTGCTATTTTTATAGTCTCTATTGTTTCAGTGATTGAGCCTATTTGATTGAATTTAATAAGTATTGAGTTTGCTAAGTTTTTATTGATACCCTCTTGAAAAATAGCTTTATTAGTAACAAATAAATCATCTCCAACTAATTGGCATTTAGCTCCAATTTTTTGAGTTAAGATTTTCCAACCCTCATAGTCATTCTCATCCATTCCATCTTCAATAGAAATTATTGGATACTTGTCTACTAGTTCTTCCAAATAATCTGCAAAAGATTCTGAATTTAAAGATCTTCCTTCGCCTAGTAAATTATAATTATCTCCATCAAAAAACTCACTTGCTGCGCAATCTAAAGCAATAAAAATATCTTTGCCTGGAATGAGGTTTGAATTTTCAACTGCTTCTATTATTAATTTTATTGCCTCTTCATTTGACTGTAGATTTGGAGCAAAACCACCCTCATCACCCACAGCAGTTGAGAGTTTTTGGTTTTTCAAGATAGATTTAAGGTTCCAATATATTTCTGATGACCATTGCATGGCCTCTTTAAAACTTTTCGCCCCTTTAGGAATAATCATAAATTCTTGAATATCAATATTATTATCAGCATGCTCTCCACCATTCAAGATATTTAACATAGGCATAGGGAGATTACTCTTAACAGATGAGTTAGTTATTTCTTGATAGATATCTGAGAAATGAAGAAAGAGATCTATTCCCTTATCTTTCGCAGCAACACGCGCCACTGCCAGAGAAACAGCTAAAATAGCATTTGCTCCGATTTTAGATTTATCAGGAGTTCCATCAATATCAATAATGATGTTATCAATTTCTTCCTGTTCAGAAGGATCTAAACCAATTAATGCTGGCTTCAAGATGTTATTAATATTGTTTACAGCTTTTTGGACACCTTTGCCTAGATAGTCTGAATGACCATCTCTAAGTTCTAATGCTTCTTTGGTTCCAGTAGATGCTCCACTTGGAACAATTGAATGAGCTCTGGTATTGTTTTCTAGAATTATTGAACAAGATACAGTCGGTACGCCTCTGGAATCAAGAACCTGAATAGCATTTACTTCAATAATGTTTGACATTTTTTACTTGATGTCTAATATTTCTTGGCCTTTTACAAAATCATCTAGATCTTTTACTTGTTTTAAAAAAGGCTCTAACATTTCAAGTCTTAAAGCACATGGGCCATCACATTTCGCATTATCTGGATCTGGATGAGCCTCTAAGAACAAACCAGCAATTCCTTGAGATATTCCAGCTTTAGCTAAACTAAGAAGGAACTCTCTTCTCCCTCCAGCTGCATTTCCAAGACCTCCAGGTAGTTGAAGTGCGTGGGTAACATCAAAAATAGTTGGTTTATTTAAGTTTTTAAGAATTTGGAAATTTAATGTATCAACAATTAAGTTATTGTAACCAAATGAATTACCTCTTTCACATAATGTAATTTTATTATTTCCAGCTGACTCGCATTTTTCAATGATATTCTTCATTTCTGGAGCTGATAAAAATTGCGGTTTCTTAAACTGCAAAATAGAATTCGTCTGAGCAGCCGCCACCACTAAATCAGTCTGTCTAGCTAAGAATGCAGGTATTTGAACAACTTCGCATACTTCGCTGACAGGCAAAGCTTGTTCTGGTTCATGGATATCTGTTATCACAGGAATGCTTAACTGCGTTGAAATTTCTTGAAGTGTTTTTAAGCCCTCTTCCATGCCAGGACCTCTAAAAGAAGTTACAGAACTTCTGTTTGCCTTATCAAATGAGCCTTTAAAAATATAATTTATTTCTAATTTGTCAGATACTGTCTTAAATTCTTCAGCAACCCTCATCGCTAAATCTCTTGATTCGAGTACATTCATTCCACCCATTAGCGTTAATGGTTCTGCATTACCAATAGTGAATTCTCTTAATTGAATATCATTCATTATTTTTCTATTGTACTCTTTATATAGCTATTGAAAATAGGGTGACCATCTCTAGGATTAGAAGTGAACTCAGGATGAAATTGGCATGCTAAAAACCATTTATGATTAGGGACTTCTATCATCTCTACTAATTTTCCATCAACCGAGGTTCCAACCAAACTAAGCCCTGAATTTATTAATTGGTCTACATATGCAGGATTAACCTCATACCTATGCCTATGCCTTTCAACAATTTCATTTTTCTTATACATTTTATATACTTTAGACGACCTTTTTAATTTGCACACCTGACCACCAAGTCTCATCGTTCCGCCCATATCAGAATTTTTATTGCGTTGTTCTTTTTTTCCAGATATATCATTCCATTCTGTTATCAAGGCAATTACTGGATGGGGTGTTTTAGCATCAAATTCCGTACTATTTGCTCCTTTAAGTTTTAGAACATTTCTAGCAAATTCAATAAGTGCAACCTGCATTCCTAAACATATACCTAAATATGGAATTTGGTTCTCTCTTGCATATTTGCAAGCCAAAATCATTCCTTCGATACCCCTGTCCCCAAAGCCACCTGGTACTAATATAGCATCAGTTTTTGATAAAACTTTTTTAACATTTTTACCGGTTATGGTTTCTGCTAGAACAAAATTAATATTTACTTTTGTTTTATGCTTTATACCCGCATGCTCTAATGCCTCATTAATTGACTTATATGAGTCCTGAAGTTCAGTATATTTTCCAACAAAAGCAACATTAACTTCTTTTTCAGGCTTAAGGCTGGCATTAACTACTCTTTTCCAGTCAGAAAGCTTCGGATTTTCTGATTTGATATTAAGTTTATTTAATATAATTTGGTCGACTTTTTGCTTATTTAACAATAAAGGTATTGAATAAACTGTTTCTACATCATGCATTGAAATAACATTGTCTTGAGCAACTGAACAAAATAATGCAATTTTCTTTTTTTCATCCTTAGGTAGTTCTTGTTCAGATCTGCATATAAGACAGTCTGGACTAATTCCTAATGACCTTAACTCTTTAACAGAGTGTTGGGTTGGTTTTGTTTTCAGCTCACCAGAAGCCTTTATATAGGGCACTAATGTTAAATGAACAAACGCCCATGCAGCTGAAGGAAGTTCAAGAGCCATTTGCCTAATTGCTTCAACGAATGGCTGACTTTCTATATCACCAACAGTGCCACCTATTTCAACAATTGCTATATCTTTTCCTTGACCACCTTCTTTTATTCTTTTTTTAATCTCATTTGTGATATGAGGAATAACTTGAACAGTTCCACCTAAATACTTACCTTTTCTTTCGTTTCTTATAACAGTTTCGTAGACCTTGCCAGCTGTAAAATTATTCTTTTTTGATGCTTCAAATCTTACAAACCTTTCGTAATGTCCTAAATCAAGGTCAGTTTCAGTACCGTCATTAGTAACAAAAACTTCGCCATGTTGAAATGGACTCATAGTTCCAGGATCAACATTAATATATGGATCAACTTTAATTAAAGATACAGAAAGGCCTCTTGACTCCAAGAGTGCGCCAATAGAAGCAGCTGCAATACCTTTTCCGAGTGATGAAACCACTCCACCGGTAATAAAAATGTACTTAGTATTTGCCATCATTTAATCGAATCATGATGGGATACTAGAATAACAGAATTAACTTAATAGGGAAATAATTTATAGAGTGTGAGTCAAATTAATTTATTTTTTATAAATTCTTTTTACTCTAGATTTAATTCTAATCATCATATCATAAGAGATAAGATTGTTCGTTGTGGAGATATTAGTAATTGAATAATCAGGTGAGAAAAATATGCACCAATCACCAATTTCACATTCATTAATATTGCTTACATCAATGGTAGTAACATCCATGCTAACTTTTCCAAAAATTTTAGCATCTTGTCCATTAATTTTTACAATAGTTCCATCTTTTATGTGATGAGGGAGTCCATCTGCATAACCCATATATGCAGTTGCTATTCTCATATCTTTTAAAGCAACTGCTCTTCCGTCATAACCCACTTTCTCACCCTTTTTAATATATCGTATATTTACAATTGGTGATTTTAGAGTAATGGCAGTTTTTAGATCATTATTTCCAATATATCCACCAAATATACCTATACCCACCCTAACCCAATCAAATGATTTTTCAGGAAAATTAAGAATACATCCAGTATTAGCAATACTTTTAGATACATTTGAGTGGAGTTTGTTTGCTAAGGTCTCAAATCTATGAAACTGTTGTTTATTTGATGGGTCATTTGGAGTATTAGATGCAGATAAGTGAGACATAAGAGTAAAATTCTTATCACTTAAATATTTATCATAAATGTCTAGAAAATCTTTTACTTCAAATCCAAGCCTATTCATTCCTGTATTAATTTTAAACCAAAGATTTTCATATGAATTATTATCTTTAACGATATTGAACTGATGATGATTATGTATAACTAAATCAAAATTATTTTTTCTAGAATTAATAAAATCTTCTTGGGAATAAACTCCCTGCATTAAAAGAATTTTTTTGTTTGAAATTTTTCTTATTTCAATTGCCTCTTCAAATCTAACAACACCATACCCATCTACCTGTTCATCAATATCTTGCACAATATTTGGCAAGATATGTCCATAGGCATCAGACTTAATGATTGCCATAAAGCTTGATGATGTTTTAATTTGATTTTTTAAGACTTCAATATTTTTTTTTACAATAGAGGGATCTATTTCAAGCTGAGTAGATAACGTTGTCATTCAAAATCTTGATAATATCCATCACTAGAGAAATTTTCAAAGCGTGTATATTCTTTTAAAAAAGTTAGATTTACGGTGCCAATAGGTCCATTTCTTTGTTTGCCAATAATTATTTCAGCTTTATTACCTTGATCTGAATCTTCGTTATACACCTCATCTCTATATATAAAAAGAATTACGTCTGCATCTTGTTCAATAGCACCTGAATCTCTTAAATCAGCCATAATAGGTCTCTTATTAGGCCTTTGTTCAACAGCTCTATTTAACTGTGACAGTGCTATAACAGGCACATTTAATTCTTTTGCAAGAGATTTTAATGATCTTGAGATTTCCGATATTTGATTTACTCTATTTTCAGCAGATGTCGGCAATTGCATTAACTGAAGATAATCAACAACTATCAAAGAAAGACCATGTTCTTCTTGTCTAGCAAGCCTTCTTGCCTTGGCTCTTAGTTCCATTGGAGAAAGTAGTGAGCTATCATCAATCCAAAGTGGAAGATTCTTTAATCGCTCACCTTCTTGAAGTAAAAGTTTAAGTTCATTATCTTTTAACATACCCGATCTAACATTTTGTTGATTAAGTTTTGACATACCAGAAAGCATTCTTGTAGTTAATGATTCTCCCGGCATTTCTAAACTGAAAATTAAAACTGCTCCTTTATTGTCTTTACCAAGAAGAACATTCTCAGCTAAATTCATGGCCAAAGACGTCTTACCCATACTTGGTCTTCCAGCAACCACAATTAAATCTCCATCTTGGATTCCCTGAAGTTTATTATCAAGATCTTTAAAACCAGTGGATGATCCAATCAAGCCACCTGCTTTATTAGATAACTCATGAAGTTTATCCATCGTAGAAGGAATTAAATCCTTCATAGATTGAAGGCTTTGATCATTTTGATTTGTTTCATCATTTAAGGCAAAAATCATACTTTCAGCTTTATCTAATAATGCAGCTCCATCTTGACCTTGAGGATTTTGGATTAATTCAGAAATTTCTGAGTTTGCTTTCATTAATTGTCTGGTGATAGATCTTTGTCTAATAATTTCTGCATAAGCTTCAAGATTTGCGGCTGATGGCGTGGAAGTAGCTAGTTCAATTAAATAGTTTTTACCGCCAACTTTGTTTAAGGAGTTTTTATTATCTAACTTCTCTGAAACTGTTAAAGGATCTAAGGGCTTATTTTCTTCAATCAATTCTGACATTGATTGAAAAATAATTTGATGATCTTTACCATCAAAATCGTTTTCTTTTATAACTTGAATAACTGTATCAAAACGATGCGTTTCAAGCATCAAACCTCCAAGAACAGCTCTTTCAGCCTCTCTAGCTTGTTCGTTTTGATTTATAGATAAGTCAGACATTGGAATATGATTTTTACATCATATTTTAAAATATACAACTACTCTGCTAATACTTTTACAATTACTTCGGCAGAAACTTCAGGATGAACTGCAATAGTAACAGAGTGTTCTCCAATTTCTTTAATTGGTCCTTCTGGAAGCTGTACTTCGCTTTTATCTATATCGATACCAGTAGCAGTAAATGCATCAGAGATTTCTCTTGTGCCAACAGAGCCATATAAAGCTCCTTCTTCAGTCACAGGTACGGCTATTTCACAATTTGAACCATTAATTGTCTCAGCTCTTGCTTGTGATTGTGTTAATTGATCAGCTGATGCCGCAGCAAGCTCATCTTTTCTTGCTTCAACTTCAGCTATATTTTTATCACTAGCAAATGCAGCTTTTTTTTGAGGTATTAAAAAGTTTCTTGCATAACCAGAGTTAACTTCAACAACATCACCAATCTCGCCCAGTCGTTGTATTTTATCTAAAAGTATAATTTTCATAATCTTATTGGTGCATATCCGTATATGGTAAAAGCGCTAGAAATCTAGCAATTTTAATTGATTTAGTAATTTTTCTTTGGTTAGATGCTGAAACGCCTGTAACTCTAGAAGGAATGATTTTTCCTGTTTCAGTTATAAATGGTTTTAAGATATCTATGTCTTTATGATCAAATTTCTTTGGTAAATCATACTTACTCATTATCGACTCCTTCTTTTTTGCTATGTTCATCTTCTTCTTTGGGAGAATCTTCTTCAGTAATCATTGATTTTTCTATTTTAGATTCCTTTTTTTCTTCGATTTCTACAGCTTCAGGCTTTTTATTTTTTGATTCAATTAATAGACTTGAATCATCTCCGTTATGAACTTTTACAACTAAAAATAAATGTCTAATGATAGACTCATTATATTTAATTTTTGTTTCGATTTCTAAAAGCTTAGAAGGATCTCCTTCGAGATTAAATAATATATAGTGACCCTTATTATGATTGGCAATTGAATAGGCTAGCTGTCTTCTTCCAACATCCTCTGTCTTAAGAATCTTAAAAGAGTTATCGGTTAATAATTTATCAAAATCTTTTTTAAATTCATCAACCTTAGAAGATAGATTGGGGTTAAGGATTATTACCGCTTCGTATTTTTTCATTGTTTACCTTATGGTTATAGATTTATGCCTTTATTGGTATAAACCAAGGAGAACGCATTCTAATTGAATTGATATGTAGAATCAATACTCGCTTTTAACTATCTTTAAAAGTTTAGTAATCCAACTTTGGCTCTGTTCAGCTATTAAATCATCATTCATTTGCTTAAATCCATGATCAACTAACCCTATTGAGGTTGCATATATTGGGTTTTGAAGGATGCTTTCCATTCCAGAAAACTTATTGGGTATACCAAGCCTTACTGAAGTTTGAAAAATAGACTCAGCTAATTCTACAACTCCTTCCATTTTTGATGTTCCTCCAGTAAAAACTATTCCTGCAGAAATCTTTTCCTCAAATCCATTTCTTGAAATCTCAGCTTTTACTAATTCAAATAACTCGGTATATCTTGGTTGTATAATATCAGCTAACGAACTTCTAGAAAGCTCTCTTGTTGGCCTTCCTCCAACTCCAGGAACTTCAATACTTTCATCATCTTTTGTAAACTCAGCAACTGCACATCCATGCTTTTGTTTAATATCTTCAGCCTGAGGTGTTGGTGTTCTTAGAGCTTGAGCAATATCACTCGTCACTTGATCACCAGCTATTGGTATAACTCCAGTAAAAACAATTGAACCTGAGTTAAATATTGCAATGTCGGTGGTACCACCTCCTATATCAACCAAACAAACTCCAAGATCCTTTTCATCTTCAGATAAAATAGAATGAGAGCTGGCTAACTGCTCTAAAACAAAACCATCCACTGACAAGCCACAATTTTTAATACATTTTTCAATGTTTTTTACTGCGCTATTTGCGCATGTTACAAGATGAACTTTAGCTTCGAGCCTTACACCAGCCATGCCAAGGGGATCAAGACTAACTTCTTGATTATCTATAACATATTCTTGAGGTAATACATGTAAAACATTTTGATCTGATGGAATTGATACAGCTTGTGCAGAATCAATAACTCTATCAATATCATATGAGGTTACTTCTTTGTCTTTTATACCTACTGCGCCTTGAGAATTTAAACTTTTAATATGACTTCCAGCTATTCCAACATAAACAGACTTAATCTTTTCTTCGATCATGGATTGCGCCTGTTCTACTGCTTTCTTAATAGCATCAGTGGTTGCATCTATATTAACAACAACTCCTTTTTTAAGGCCACTGGATGGATAAGCACCTAAAGAGATAATTTCTAATTTTTGATTTTCATTGTATTTACCAACAATGCAAACTACTTTAGAGGTTCCAATGTCTAAACCAACAACTATATTAGAATTTTTAACATTACTTGCCATAATTTAATGCGACTCCATCTTTGTTTCTTAAATCTATCATACTAGGAATTTTTCTATTTTCGTATAAGTAATTCAATGTATCTTGTAATGATTCTAATTTGACATTACTCATAGTCTTACCAAGTTTTATTTGGAAAGAATTAGTATGTATTTCCCAACCACTAACATAAGTAAAAATAATCTTTTTTAAATACAACTCATCAGAATTATATTTTTCAAAGAAGCTTATAATATTCAAGGGATCTTGAAGATCTTTGATAGGTCCCTCTACTAATATTAAATTTAATTGAGTTTCATCAAATTTAAATTTTTTAAGATCTTTATCAATAAAATAATTATTATTTAAAATGAAAAGTGGATTCCTAGTTTTAATATTTAGTTTTGCAAATTTTGTAAAAGGCTTAAAATTTATTTTGTATTCATCAATCCAGTCTTGAGCTTTAATAAGATTTTCTAAATCATTTTTAGTATTAATTTTATTAAGATCTTTAACAAATATTTTTTGTGATTCTAAAAAAAAATTATCGAACGTTAGATCAATTGTAAAATCTTTTGCACATAAGATTGCTGACGATAAAGAACTGAATAGTATTAAAAATAATGTGTTATGTAGATTCATTGACAATTTTTTTGACAACTTCATTGTACTCAAGCCCAGAAAATTTTCCTGACTTGGGAACACAGCTATGTGATGTCATTCCAGGCACAGTATTAATTTCAAGAACATAAAATATTCCACTATCATCCTGCAAAATGTCCACTCTAGCCCAGCCACTGCAATTTATTGCATTGAATGCGTCCATTGATATTTTATTAATTTGTTCTTGCTCATCGGTTGTTAAATTTGCTTCTATTAAGCCAGTATCATCTGAAATATATTTTGCTTCATAATCATAAAATTCATTCTCAGTAACTATTTCTATTGCAGGAAAACACTCATTTCCAATAATCGTTACTGTAAATTCTTTTCCAGAAATTAATTCTTCTGTAATAAAAGATCTATTTGGATTTATTGATTGATTAACTGCATCAATAAAACTTTTATTGTCATCAATTTTAAAAATATCTACACTTGAGCCATCCCGACATGGCTTTAGAAATACATTATTGAAATCTAAATTAGTAATAGGCATATCTAAATACTTATTAATGGACTTATGTAACTTCCAAGATGGCGTATTAATATTATTTTCTCTCAGAATTGACTTGCAAATATGTTTATCCCAAGAAGACTTACAAGCATCCGGACCTGATCCAGTATATCTAATACCTAAATTATCTAAGTTTTTTTGAAAGTCTCCTCCCTCTCCCTCAAAACCATGCAGTGCGATAAAAACTAAGTCATATTTTTTAAGAACTCCAAAATCATCTAGGTCATTATAATCAATTAATTCTGCCTCAAACCCCAGCTGATTGATGGCATCAAAAATTCCTCTGCCACTTTTTAATGAAATCTCTCTTTCAGAAGAAGATCCTCCATAAATAACAACAATATTATTTAATTTTTCCATTTATTCTTAATTAATTCAGTTACTGCAGAAACGCTACCTGCTCCTTGTGTAATCAGAATATCAAATGAATTTTTTTTAGTATCTATTATCTTGAGAACATCACTATGTTTTTTAATATGCATCGTATCTTTGTGACCTAATTGTTTAATACTTTCAACGAGCGTTCTGGCATCTATTCCCTTTATTGGCTTTTCGCTGGCAGCATATATATCAAGAAGTATTAATGAATCTACTGTTTTAAGAATTTTTACAAAATCATCAAAAAGCTGAGCTGTTCTAGAGAATCTATGAGGTTGAAAAATCATACATATTTTTTTATTTGGAAACTCTTCTCTGCAAGCTTTTATATTTGAAAGAATTTCTATTGGGTGATGCCCATAATCATCTATTAAGATCTTTTTATGAAGATTAAGATTAATTTCATGCTTTTCATATCGCCTGCTAACTCCTGTAAATTCTTTTATTCCTCTTTTGATAGAACTAATTGGTAAGCCTTCCTCAATTGCAACTGCTATAGATGCTGCAGCATTATAGACATTATGTATTCCAGGCTGTTGAATACAAAAAGAATATTTTTTGTTTCTTTGGTTATCATTGATATCAAAATTTTGATAGCCACTCTTGTGTGTTACATTTGAAATATAAAAATCTGAAGTTTTAGTTTTACCAAATGTTATCTGCTTCCTAGATATTCTTTTAGCAATTTTTCTTATATTTTTATCATCAGCATTAATTATAATATACCCATAAAAAGGAACGTTCTCTGAAAATTGAATAAAAGCATTTAAAAGATTTTCAAAATTATTTTCAAAATGAACTAAATGGTCATCATCTATATTTGTTAAAATTGCAACATCTGGATTCAGATGTATAAAAGAACCATCACTTTCATCAGCCTCAGCAATTAGATAGTTACCTTGTCCAAGATTTGAATTTTCATCAGTGCTTAAAACTTTACCGCCGACAACGTAGGTTGGACTTAGATTTGCTGAGCTAAATATTTTTGCAATCATGCTAGTGGTTGTAGTTTTACCATGGCTTCCAGCAATTGCTATGCTTTCGTAGCCTCTCATTATACTTCCAAGCATTTCTGCTCTTGGAATTATGGTTATATCTTTTTTTATGCCTTGTATAATTTCTGGATTTTTTTTATCGATGGCACTAGAAACAACTATTAAGTCTGAAGATTTTATGTGAGACTTATTATGGCCCATAAAAACTTTGGCTCCCTCTTTTTTTATTTTTTTCAACTCATAGGATTGATTTATGTCAGACCCTGAAACTTTATATCCTTTTTGAAGAAGCAACCTAGCTATACCAATCATGCCAGCACCACCAATACCAACAAAATGTATATTCTTGATTTTTTTAAAGAAATTCATTTTTTTTTGTTAATATTATCAATTACTTGACTGGCAATATTTGATGCAGATTTATGATGATTATTATTAGATATTTTTTTCCAATCATTGTATGTTTTTTTATCTAAAATTTCTTTTAATTTAGCCGTTAAGCCGATTAATCCATCTTTTTCCTCATGGATTAATCCCATGTTAATTTCTTCAATATGTTTTGCATTATGAAATTGATGGTTATCTATAGAAGATGGCAAAGGTATCATCAAAACTCCTCTTGACATAGATGTGACTTCAGAAATAGTCAAAGCTCCAGAGCGTGATATTACAAAATCAGACCACTCTATTAATAATTCTGGATTGTCATAAAACTCTCTTACTTCTGCATCTATTCCAAATTTCTTATATAAATTAATTACTAAATCTTTTTTGTCTTTACCACATTGATGTTTTATATAAACTTTTTGTTTTAATTCATTTAAAGATTTGGGAAGATTGGTATTAATATATTCTGCTCCCTGACTTCCACCAGTAATATAAATTCTTATTGAATCTTCATTTTTTAAATCAGTTATTGTAGGTTTAAAATTTTCTCTTATGGGGTTTCCACAAACTATATTATTTTTTATGGGGTTCTTAACTGGAAACGCTGTAAAGTTTATATTTGAAATTTTAGAAAGGAGATTGTTTGCTGATCCTAAAATGGAATTCTGCTCATGAATAAAGATTGGCTTCCTGGCTATAAAGAATGCCAACCCAATAGGTACAGTTATAAAACCTCCAAATCCGACCATAGCATCTATTTTTTCATTTCTTATAATTCTAATAGTTGTAAAAACACTTATTGGTATTAGGGTAAGTGATTTTATTTTAGCAAAAATATTTTTTCCTCTAAAACCCTGCATGGATGATACAAAGTATTTAAATTTAGTTGCCTTTAAAGCATTAACCTCTATAGGGTCTCCACTTCCCATGAAAATAACATCATGCCCAAGCTTACTAATCTTATGTCCTACTGCAATTGCAGGGAATATATGCCCGCCGGTTTTTGCTGCAGAAACTAAGATTTTCATATAGTTATATTAATTTGTTTTCTCTATTTATTCTAAGAACTATAGCAATTAATGACATCATTATAATAATGCTAGTTCCTCCATAGCTTATAAATGGTAGTGTTAATCCTTTTGTAGGTAATAATCCAATATTGACAGCTATATTAAATAAGGATTGGATAGCTATAAGAATTAGTATTCCAAAAGATGCATATCCTTGAAATAGTCTATCTTTGCTAAAAGAGTCTAGGGCAACTTTCAATATGCCAATAAAAAGAATTAGAAATAAAAATATTAAAAATAATCCTCCAATAATTCCTAGCTCTTCAACAAGAATAGCAAAAATAAAATCCGTGTGAGCCTCTGGAAGAAAAAAGTTTTTTTGAAAACTATTACCTATACCTAATCCAAACCATCCTCCCTGACCAATACTAATTAATGAATTAGATAATTGCCATCCTGCATTTCTAACAATGTCTTCTGCAAAAGGATCAGTAAAAGCTAAAACCCTTGCTAATCTCATCGGTGAGGTGGAAATAGCCATGTATCCTAACAAAGCTATTAAAATTGATAGTAAGCTAAATTGAAAGAAGGATATTCCAGCATAAAATAGAATTGCTACAACTAACAAGCAAATAATTGCTGTTGACCCTAAGTCAGGTTGACTCATTACTAGTAATGAAATTATAAATAGTAAGAAAAGAGGTTTTAAGAAACTTCTTAGCGAATCTATTTCAGACATTCTTCTCACTGAATAGCCTGAAATGTAAAGAATTAAACTAAATTTACAAAGCTCTGATGGTTGAATGTTAATTGGTCCTAATCTTATCCACCTTATACTTCCATTTACACTAGTTCCAACATCAGGAATGAATAGTGCTATTAATAGCCCTATACTTATTAACATAAAAATCCAATCGAATTTATAAAGAAGATCTGATGGAATTATTAAAAATAAAGACATCGATAATAGGCCTATTGAGACAAATAGCATTTGACGAGAAGCGAAATGGAATGGATTTCCTGTTAAGTCATCTGCGACATATATGCTTGAGGAAGCTACCATTACCAATCCTAATGACATTAAACATATAAATGGAATAAGTATGAGAAGGCTATTTTTGTCAGTCACCCATAACCTCTTTAACTAAATGATTAAAATTAGCGCCCCTCTTTTCAAAATTTTTGTAATCTTTGCCGCTAGGGTACCCAGGAGAAAATAAAATATTTTCTTTATCTTTAAGATACATTAAAGATTCTTTTAAGCCACTGAATAATTTTACTTTTTTATAAGTCAAACATTTTTGTATTTCGTCTCTATGATCTCCAAAGACTATTATTTCTCTTGGGCCCTTAATATTAATTTTTGTAAATAACTCTTTTGAAGGGTCACCACACATTATTAAAGTGTAATTATTTTCATGAAAAAAAGAATTTGCTTCCTTAATTGCATAAAAAAGTGAGTTGGAGTTTGTAGATTTAGAATCATTAATAATATTTTTTCTTATAAACTCAAGCCTAAAAGGTAAGTTCTGAAGTTCTAATTTTTTAGATTTTTTACCAGTAATCCATTCGAATAAATAATATGGATCGCTTTCATGAGATGAATATTTTGCCTGTAGTATTTTTTCTTTTGCCGCTTTGTATTTTTCAAAACTATTGTGATAATTAAGATGATCTGGTGCTATATTTAATAAAATTCCATAATCTAGAAAATTTTTAGACATTTTATCTAGCTGAAAACTTGATAATTCAATTATTGAATATTTCTTTCCATTATTAATCGCGTCTAAGACAGGATTGCCTATGTTTCCTATTAAATTGGTTGAATCTATTTGAGATATTAGTTGAGATAAATGAAAACAGGTTGTACTTTTGCGATTAGTTCCAGTTACGCCAATTTTAATAGATTTATCCTCTTTAAAAAAAATATCTATATCTGTTAAAACTTCATTTGTTTTTTTTAATGATTCAAATTCTTCTCTTGAGATGCCAGGACTGCAATATATTTTTTTATATTTAGAAAAATCTTTATTTGAAGAATAATTAGAGATATTGATATCAAAAATATCAAAATCTATATTTTTTTTTATAAGATATCTTTCAAAAGATTTTCCTGTGATTCCATAACCATAAATTAAGGATTTCATGTTTGGAGCTTATCTTAGCTTTAGAGTTGCTAAAGCAATGAGAATAAAAACTAACGTAACGATCCAGAAACGCACAATAATTTTTGGCTCAGGCCATCCTTTTAACTCAAAATGATGGTGGATAGGAGCCATTAAAAACACTCTTTTACCCCTCGTTTTATAAGAGATAACCTGAATAGCTACACTCAAAGTTTCAATTACAAAAACTCCAGACATGATAGCAAAAACAAGTTCATGCCTAAGAATGATTGCAATAATTGCTAAAATAGCACCAAGAGTTAATGAGCCAATATCTCCCATAAATATTTGTGCTGGATAAGTATTATACCAAAGAAATCCAATACCAGATCCTATTAAAGCTCCGCAAAAAACAATTAGCTCTCCAGATAATTCTAGGTGGGGCAAGTAAAGGTAATCAGCAATAATTTGATTACCCATACTATAAGCTATTAAACCCAATGCACCTGCAATAAGCACTGAAGGGAGAATAGCCAGGCCATCAAGACCATCTGTGAGGTTAACTGCGTTTGATGAACCAACAAGAATAAACATTCCTGTAAAAATAAATACAAATGCACTCATAGGTATTATTAAATCTTTAAAAAAAGGTACAATAAATGATGTTTCTGGAGGTGTTTCTGCTGAATGAAATAAATATGACATTGTAAAAAATGAAAACAATATCTGAAGAAGTATTTTTTGTTTTGAGCTAAGTCCATCTGAACTCTTTTTTGTTATCTTTATGTAGTCATCGATAAAGCCAATTAAAGCGAAAGCAATTGTTACGAATAAAACAACCCATATATATCTATTTCCTAGGTCGGCCCAAAGTAATGTAGAAATTACTAATGAAAATATAATCAGAAGCCCACCCATTGTAGGCGTTCCTGATTTTTTGTAATGAGATTCCGGACCATCTGTGCGGACATGTTGTTCAAATTGCATTGATTTAAGAAGATTGATAATTGCAGGCCCTAGTAATATTGATATTAAAAGTGCAGTGACTGTTCCTCCAAGAGTTCTAACTGTTAAATATCGTAAAACATCAAAACCTGGATCAATATCAACTAGCACGGTTCCTAAATATTCAAACATCTATATATCTCTCCATCTTCATTCCTCTGGACCCCTTAATTAAAACTATATCTTTAGATTGAATATTTTTCTTCAAAAATTCTCTCAAAAGAATCTCATCTTTAAAAAATTTCCCATTTTTACCAAAGCCTTCTACAGCATATTTTGTTAAATCACCAAATCCAAGGAAAATATCGATTTTTTTTGTGGCAGCATATTTACCAATGTCTTTATGCATCTTATTTCTCAATCTTCCTAGCTCTAACATATCTCCTAATACAATAATCTTTCTTTTCGATGATGTTGCTAATAAATCTAATGCTTTTTTAACTGATTCAGGGTTAGCATTATATGTATCGTCAATAAGTACTGAGCCTCGTATCCATTTGGATTGTTTTTGTCTAATAATTGAATCTAAATTATTTTTAAGTTTAGTAGAAAATATTTCATCAGAATTTTTAACAACATATGAAACCGCATAACTTGCTAGAATATTCCTTAAGTTATGCTCACCTGACAAGGATGTCTCAATTTGTATATTTGAATTATATTTTTTTGATTTAATTATAAATTTGCTTTTATTTAAGCTGTATTTAATTTCCTCGGGATAAAAATCTGCTGATTTTTTTATTCCAAAAGTGATTACATTTATATCATTTCTTAAGCTATTCCAAAAACTTAAATGTTTAGAATTTTCATTTGGCACAATAAGATATCCATCTTTTCTTATATTTGATATGAGTTCAGATTTAACCTTTAAAACTCCATCAATATTTTTTAACTTTTCAAGATGTGAATTACCAATATTGGTTATTATTCCAATATTAGGTTTTAGAACTGAGCTTAAGTACTGAATATCTTTCGGTTTAGCTGCACCCATCTCAATTACCAAATGTTTAGCTTTTGGATTTGAATGTATGATGCTCAAGGGCATTCCTATTTCATTATTATAGTTTTTTAATGTTCCTGAGCTTTTATTTAAAACACTTGAAATTATTTTTGTCGTGGTTGTCTTTCCATTGCTTCCAGTTATACCAATTACATTGCCTTCAAATGACTTAAGAATATTTTTTGCGATCTTTCTTAAACTTACGACTGTATTATTGACATAGATTATTCTCTTTTTATTTGAGCCTTTAAATCTTTTGCTATCAGTGATTACTAAGCAGGCACCTTTTTTTAAAGCATTTTCTACATAATCATTACCATTGAATTTGTGCCCTTTTATGGCAAAGAATAAAGATTGTGGCTTAAGTTCTCTCGTGTCAGTTGATATGTTTGAAATTTTTATATCTTTAGCAATTTTTATATTTAAGAGTTTAGCAAGATCATTTGAGTTATTTATATATTTCATCAATCACCTCATGATCACTAAAATGAACCTTCCTTCCATTAATTTCTTGGGTATCTTCATGCCCTTTTCCAAGAACAACCAAGCAATCATTTTTTTCTAACATAAGGCTTCCTTGTATTATTGCCTCTTTTCTATCCTCAATAGCAATAACTTTATTTTCTATATTGTTGTTTATTGCATCTAAATAGATTTTTTGAAAAGATTCGAATCTAGAGTTATCGCTTGTAAAAATTACCTTCTTTCCATTCTCAATTGCAGCTTTAAGCATTTTTGGTCTTTTCTTTTTATCTCTATCGCCCCCACAACCAAAAACTATTATTAAATTATCAAAGTAATTCTTAATAGAGGAAAGGAAAAATATAAATCCTTCGGCATTGTGTGCATAATCTATTATTACATTTGCAGGAATGTCTAAAATAAAATCTGAACGACCTTTGGGAAGTTTTAAAAAAGATAAATCGTTTCTTTTAGTTTCTGAAAAAATAGAAAAACCAACTGAGCATATGGCAAAAACAAGATTACTAATATTAAACTCAGGGAAAATTGTTGTCTCAAATAAGTATTCTTTTCTTGAAGATGGTTGATATCCAATTGGTGGATTATTAATTAATATTTTAAAAATAGTATTATTAATAGAAGATTCGACAATTTCATAATAAATATCTGATGAGTTTGTTTTATTGCTAACTACAGTTGTGTTGTAACGACTATTTTTAACATGAGGATATTTATCAATATCTTTTGCTAAATCTTCATGAATTAACTTTAATGGGCATGTATTTTTAAATATTTTAAATTTAGCATTTCTGTAAGATTGAATATCTTTATGATAGTCGAGATGATCAGATCCAATATTAAGAATGCAGGCAGAATTTATAAATGCTATATTTTTTAATCTGTTCTGATCAAGAGCGTGTGATGAGATCTCTATACATACAGATATGGGCTCATTTATTTTGAAATGATTGAAGATTTCAAACAGTTCAAATATATCTGGAGTTGTTTTAAATGAAATTGCATTATTTATCTCTTTATCTTTATATTGAGCGCCAAGAGTTCCTATATACATAGAGTTATATCCAGCATTTGCAAGAATTTGATGACATAAGTATGCCGATGATGTTTTTCCATTAGTACCGGTAAATGTAAAAAAATTATTTTCATTCTGAAGATCATTCAAATCATAAAATTCAGTTAAAAAATTATAAACTTTATCTCTTGAATTATTTTGCTCGTTTTTTTCAAGATCTTTTATAAAAAAAATATTACTTTTGTTGGACAAAAAATTTGGATCATTATGAACAATAATGGATGCTCCCAATTTTAATGCTTTATTAATGTATTTGCTTCCATGATTAAAAGTTCCTTTTAATCCAAAAAAAATTGAGCCATCTACTACTTTATCAGTTGAATTAGTAACGTTAGATATTTTTAATCCTTTTGGGAAATTGATACCTAGTATTTTTTCTAACTTATTCATCTTCGATATAACCCAAGTAATTTAAAGAACTTTCTGCTATTTCTGCAAATAATGGAGCTGCAACCATACCTCCAGAGTATGCGTTTAAATCTGGATCTTCTATTGATACAAAAATAGTTAATGATTCGTCAGAAAGAGGAGCTATTCCAACAAAAGAGGCTCGATATAAATCTTTTGCATAACCCGATCCAGAAATAGTTCTATGAACTGTTCCGGTTTTACCACCCTCAGTAAAACCTTTTATATCTGCTTTCCTGCCAGTACCAATCTTTACTACTTGTTTAAGTGCTTCGAGGGTATGATCTGCAGAAATCTTAGAAATTATTCTTTTTGAAGTAACTTCATCATTCATTAATAATTTAAAATCTTTTCTAATTCCTTGATTTGCAAAAGTAGAATAAGCAGCAGTTATTTGAAATGGACTTACTGTGAAACCATAGCCGTACCCCAGGCTTGCCAATTCTCTTTCAGATACGAACTCTTTTGCATTTATTAAACCAAAAGCAGCAGCTGGAAAATTAACTGAGATTGGCTTACTAAAACCAAAATTATAATAATTATTTTTTAAGTCTTCATAGCCTAATTTGAGAGCAATTTTAGTTGCTCCTACTTGACTAGAATGAGCAATAATTTGTTTTGGAGTTAATTTTTCATGATTTTTTGTATCAATGATCATTTTGTTTTCTAATTGCAGTCTTCTTGGTATTTCCATATATTCATCTGGATCAATAATTTCTTGGTCGACTGCTTTAGAGAAAACTATTGGCTTTAAGACCGACCCTAGCTCATAAGCATCTATTAAAGCTCTATTTTTTTGAATAGACCTCATTGGATCATTGGGATTGTATGAAGGATAGCTTGCGATAGCTAAAATTTCTCCTTTCTTGTTATCAAATACCAAAACTGTTCCAGCTTTGGCTTTATTTTTAGCAATTGTTTCAGCTAAATATTTATAAGCATAAAATTGAATTGTTGAATCAATTGTGAGAACTATATCTCTTCCTGGAATTGTTTTTGTTACATCTATAGGTTTGGATATAATTCTTTGCTTGGCGTTTACGAAATATTTTTGTCTACCTGATTGTCCAGAAAGCATAGAATCATAACTTTTTTCTAATCCCTCCTGTGCCCTATCTTTGCCATAAAAGCCAATTAAAGTAGCTATCTGTTCTCCTAAAGGATAATGCCTGCTATGTCTTACTTCTATCTCAACCTGATCTAAATTTAAACTATCAATTATCTTCTGCTCTTCTGCATTTATATTCTTTTTTAATAAGATTTTTTTTGTAAATACTTTTTTTATCGAGATTTTTTCATCTATAGCTATTTTGTCTTTAAGTTTTAAGTATTGATCATTATTAAGCCCTTTTAAGGCATATAGATCATAGTTAATAATAGATATTGCTAAGGGAAAATTATTTCTATCATATATTGAACCTCTAACTGGATTAATATTTCGATATTTTATATACCTTTTCTTACCTTCATTTTGTAAAAAAATACTTTCTTCGATTTGCACCGAAATGATTTTGTAAAAAATTACAAAAATAGAAGCAACTAAAAATGAGCAAATAAAAACAAGCCTCCAGTTAATAAAATTACTTTTCATTTTTTTTATTTATAATTTTAATTACTTTTTTTGGCTTTTTTTTAACCATTCCAAGAGTTTCAATTGCTTTTTTTTCTATCGTTGCTGGAGAATTATTTGAATAGAATTGTGTTATGAGTTTTATATTTCTATCTTTAAAACTTTCATATTCAATGTTCAGATTTTGCTGATTGGAATTCAATCTATTAATTTCAAATGAGATTTTTATCTGCTCTAAACACAGAAAACATAGAAATAGTAAAAGGAAAAAGGCAACATAGTATTGAAAATTTTTTTTCATAATTTTTTAAAAACTCTCATGATCGCGCTTCTAGATCTTTTATTTGCATCTATTTCATTTTTTGTAGGTCTAATCTTCTTGGCTATGCAAGAAAAATCAGACACCTTTGTTGAGTTTAATGGTATGTCTTTTGGATAACTTTTAACAATTGGTCTAAAAAAGGTTTTAACAATATTATCTTCAAGTGAGTGAAATGAAATTACAACAATAACTCCATCTTTTTTTATAATTTTACTTGCTTGATTTAATGATTCTTCAAGTTCATTTAATTCATTATTAATAAATATCCTAAAGGCTTGAAAAGATTTTGTTGCCGGATGGGTTTTAATTTTTTTTTCAGGATAAATATCTTGAATAATTTGTGAAAGTTGGAGAGTTGTTCTGATAAATTCTATTTCTCTAGATTCTATTATTTTTTGAGCAATTAGTTTTCCATGCTTTTCTTCTCCATACTTATATAGAACTTCCATGATTTCTTTTGAAGAGGCTTCATTAATCCAAACGGAGAGAGGATCACCTTTTGAGCTATTAAATCTCATATCAAGGGGACCATTGTTTTTTAAACTAAAACCTCTAGCACCATCATCAAAATGAGTTGAGCAGGTTCCTAGGTCATATAAAATTCCGTCGACAGAATTATTACTAAAATATTTATTTATATTATTAAAAGAACTATGAATTGGAGTGAAATTATTTTCTGAAATATTACAAGCATGTTCATAAGCTTCAGGGTCTTTATCAAATGAGGTTAAATGACCCTTTTTACTGAGTTTATTTAAAATAGCAGAACTATGACCGCCTCTTCCATAAGTACAATCTATAAAATTGCCATCATCTTTTTGAACTAGAAAATCAATTGACTCTTCCAGTAGTACTGGAAAATGAAGCATCTTAGTCTACTTGTTTTCTCATAAAAGTTGGCACATCAAGGAAATCAATTTCCGCTGCAGACGATGTGCCACCTTTCTGACTTGTATGTTCTTTACCTAGGCCAACTGGATTTAATTGGATTGATGGTTGATTATCAATTACTAAGGTTGGAGCCCTTTGATCTACTCCAGTAGCAACTATGGTGACTAGTAAATCATCATCAACTGATTCATCATAGACTAGTCCATATATTATGTTTGCATCTTCGTGAACTATTTCCTCTACGATATCCGCAACTTCTGTTTGATCACCTAAAGTTGGTTTGGCCGCGGTGATATTTACTAGCACGCCTCTAGCATTTTTAAGATTTATATCTTCAAGTAGCTCACTTTTTACAGCCTGGGTTGCAGCTGCTTCAGCTCTATTTTTACCACTTGCTCTTCCAGTTCCCATCATCGCAATTCCTTTTTCAGACATAACTGTTTTGACATCAGCAAAGTCAACATTGATATGCCCTTTTTTCATAATAATATCTGAAATACCCTGAACAGCTCCTTTAAGCACATCATCAGCCTTTGCAAAAGCATCTTGCATTGCGGTATCTTCTCCAAGAATTTCGTATAATTTTTGATTCGGTATAGTAACTAAGCTATCTACTTCCTCTACAAGTGCGGCTAAACCTTTTTCAGCAGCAGTCATTCTTTTCTTACCTTCAAATTTAAATGGCTTCGTAACAACAGCAACGGTTAAAGCTCCTAAATCTTTTGCTATTGAAGCAACAACAGGTGCAGCTCCAGTTCCCGTTCCACCCCCCATTCCAGCTGTAATAAAAATCATGTCGGCACCAGCTAATAGTTCTTCTATAGCAGCTCTATCACTTTCAGCAGCCTTTCTGCCAACATCTGGATTTGCACCTGCTCCTAATCCTTTTGTCAGTCCATTACCTAGCTTTAAAGTGATTGCTCCGTCAGCTTGTGACAAAGCTTGTGTGTCAGTATTAGCACAAATAAAATCTACACCCTCTATATTATGATTAATCATATGAATAACTGCATTGCCGCCAGCTCCTCCTACACCAACTACTTTTATCTTGGCGTTTTCTACTGCTTGTCCTATTACTTCAAAATTCATTTTTATCCCCTATTTAAAAAGACATTGATTTGATGCTATCTGGAAGAACAACATCTAAAATTTCTGTTGATAATGATCCACCTGTTTGTCTCATTTCCCAATTATTTACGTTCCATATTTCAAATTTATTTCCCATTCCAATAAGAGATATTTGTTTTTGATCTGATATGTCTGCATATTTTCTTAAATCAGAAGGGATTAGTACCAACATCCGATTACTTGGATCAAACTCAAGAACGCTTGCATTACCTAAAATAGTCCATTGCAGATTTCTAACGATTGGATCTAAACCTTGTAATGATTCCAATTTATTTGAAATTTCATACCATTGGGATTCTGGATATACTTTTAATGAAGGGTATTGAGGATCTTTTGTAATGATAATTTTTGTTTCGCTATTATTTATTAAATGAGATCGATATTTTGCAGGAATTGCTAATCTACCTTTCTTATCAAGTGAAACTGAATTAAAACCATACATGATCTAAAATATATAGCCTTTTTGCGCACTTTGCAACACATTTACACACTTTTTCACACTTTCAAAGATATATAAAATAAAGTGAGTTGGTCTATAAGCCGGATTCTGTGAAAGATGATCATCTATCTCGATATTATGTTGCCATAATATTCTAGCAACCTACCCAAATCCTAAGCGAGCAGCTTTACAGGATTTCTATTTGGTCTTGCTTCAGGCTGGGGTTTACAATGCCTTATTTGTCTCCAATTAAGCGGTGAGCTCTTACCTCACCATTTCACCCTTACCAATAAAATTGGCGGTATATTTTCTGCTGCACTATCCGTAGGCTCACGCCTCCCAGGTATTACCTGGCGCCCTGCTCTATGAAGTCCGGACTTTCCTCTAGAATAAACTAGCGATCATCCAACCAACTCAGCCACATTATAGTTAATTTTGGTATAGAAGCTATCTTACTTCTAATAACTTTTTATATACGTCTCTTTTATTTTCTTTAGTGATTGTAGATATAATTTTTGCAGCTTCTTTAGCGGGCATATTATCAAGAAAAGATTTATAAATTTTATTGTTAAAGATTAAATCACTATCTTTTAATGAAAATGGCTCTATTACTATGACAAATTCACCTTTTAGAATAAGCTCACCATCGTTAATTTTTTTTAATAATGAAACGGCTGTTCCTCTTTCAATATTTTCATATAATTTTGTCATTTCACGACACAAAGAAATTTTTTTATTTCTAGAATATTCATCTTCAATACAAATTAGAGTGTTTTCAATTCTTTTTGCAGATTCAAATAAAATTATAGTATTTTTTTCTTTTTTGAGTGATTGAAAGAATCGTATTTTTGCAGATTTCTTTCTAGGTACGAATCCTAAAAAAGAAAAACTTGAAGTTGGAAGACCGGATAAAACTAAAGCATTTATGACAGAGGATGGACCAGGTATCAAAGTATACTTAATATTATTATCAATACATTTCTGTGTGAGATGATACCCAGGATCTGAGACGGTTGGTGTTCCCGCATCAGTAACCAAAGCAATATCTATATCAGAATTATTTAATATTTTAATTATTTGTAAAGATACTTCTTTCTCATTGTGTTCATGGAGTGATTTACATTTCTTATCACAATTTATAAACTTTAATAACTTACTTGTATTTCTGGTATCTTCTGCAAAAATATAATCTGCACTATTTAAAACCTCTATTGCTCTGAGCGATATATCATTTAGATTGCCTATAGGTGTTGATATTAGATATAACATGTTTTAAAAATTATGATTAAGTTAAGTTTAACATTTAATCTAACAGTTTTAATTACTGTGATTTCCGGTTGCACGACAACCTTGCCAAATAATACAAAAGGCTTTGTTGATATAAATGATATCTCGATGGTAATAAAGACTAGTAAACTCAATCTGAATTACTCACTAAGCAATCAAAATAAGGAATATTTCATATCTGCTTTGTTGAAAGAAGATTATAAATTTGATGTCACATTTAATAAAAACGGTAAAAAATTAAATAGCAATCTCTTAGAGTCAAATCTTTCATTCTTTTGCAATAGCTTCATAGAAGATCAAAGATCTCTTTTAAATTCTAGACTTTTTACAGAGGTTGATAATCAAGCAGATATATTAGTTATTTATAGTGAAAAATTTAAGAGTCAAGCAGATAAATTAAAAGTAGACAAACCAAATTCTAAATTTTATTTTTTAGATAAAAAAAATAGTCACGAAAGTTTTGCACAAACTGTTATTGGTTTTGATTCAAGTATTAAAAGGTTTGATGATTTAAAGAGGAATGATAAAACTATTACAATAAAACATTCTCCTAGGGAAAAAAAAGATTTTAAGAAAATATATTTTTTAACAGAATATAATATAGGTAAAAGCTTGGTTCCTATATTTAGAAGTTATCTAATAGATACTGAATTTTATTCAACAATTGAGATTTTATTAGGAGCATCCTCGATAAAAGAGCTCAATGACTTTGAAAATATTATCATCCCAGCTCCTCCTTACTTTTTAACTAACTTATCCTCAAAGATAATAGTTAAGAGTCTTAAAGATGAACTAAATCAAGAACTTATAGAAGATCTGATTTTAGCTGAGAGTATTCATCAAAATAATTTTTATGGAAAAAAAGTAAAATTTAATTCCGGAATGGCTAAGGTTAATAAAGGTCAATGTATTAAAAGAGAACTTTCTATGATGAAAGTTGATTTAAATTCTTAAACTATTCTTCCTTGAGATCTCTTTCTAATGAGGAGAGACTATCTAAAAATCCAGCTCTTTTAAAAACTTCTTTCTGATAGTCTAAGAGTGGTTTGAGATGTCTATTTATGGGAAGCTTAATTCCGATAGATGGCAACCTCCATAGAATTGGAGCAAAACAACAGTCTACAAGTGTAAATTCATCACTCATAAAAAATTTAAATTCTTTAAATGTTGGAGCAATCGACGATATTTCATGAAGTAGCTCTTCTCTTAATTTTAATAACTCTTTTTCAGGAAGTTCAGCTGCTATTAAACTATCAACAATAGGACACCATTCTCTATCAATTCTAAGCATGAGTGTTCTACTATTAGCTCTTGCAACGGGGTAAACTGGCAATAAAGGTGGATGTGGGAATCTTTCATCAAGATATTCCATCATTACTGATGGGTCATGAATAGCCAAGTCTCTATCAACTAATATTGGTAGTTTGTGATATGGGCTTATTGAAAGAATATCCTCAGGAGTTTCTTCTGGCTTGGCTTCTTTAATCTCAGCAGTGATATCTTTTTCTGCTAAAACTATTCTAACTCTTTGACTGTAATGATCGTCGCGATCTGAATATAGAATCATATTTATCCCCTAGTTTTTAATGATAATCTTTATGGTATTCTCTATATAACAATGCTGATAGTGCAGTGAATATTAGAAAGTAAAATATAACATACCAACCCATTCTTTCTCTTGTAGCCTTTGCAGGCTCACCAACATATACAAGAAAGTTTGTAAGGTCATATATAAGTGTATCGAATTGCTCTTTTGTTAATTCACCAGAGCCATCTTCAACCATTAAGTAACCACATTTTTCTTTAGTTATAGTGTTTCCAGAATTATCTCTTTTTTCACCACCATTGTTTGCAATGATAGGAACATCTTTACAAACAAGCCTTTGATTGCCTTGAAGTCCAATTAAAACATTAGGCATAGCGGTTCCCGGATAAACCAAATTATTTACACCATATTGCTTAGATGAATCTTCATAGTATGCTCTTAAGTAGGTATATATCCAATCATCCCCCCTCACTCTACTCACAAGAGTAAGATCTGGTGGAGCAACTCCAAACCATTGAGAGGATTTTTCTTTAGACATTGAACCAGTCATAAGATCACCTGGTTTTACAGATTTATCAAAAACTAAGTTTTCAAAAAATATTTCTTCTGGTATTTGAAGATCTTTAGCAACCCTTCCCCATCTAGAATATTGAAGAGAGTGACAGCCATAGCAATAATTTAGGAAGGTTGATGCTCCTCTTTGAAGAGATGACATATCGTTAAGAGAATATTTAAACTCATCGCACTCACCATAGTCTTTGCAAGGACCGCCTTCTGCTGCGAATAAATTATTTATGCAGAATATTAATGTTACAAAAATTAATAGTTCGCAAAATTTTTGAATCATTTTAAAATTATTTACCATAATCATAAACGTTTTGGTACTTCTTTAGTTTTTTCATATTTTGTGTAAAGAGGCATTAATAAAAAAAATGCAAAATAGATTACCGTACAAATAACGCTCATAGTTTTCCTTACTTCTGTAACCCCAACAGTTCCTAAATAACCTAATGTTAAAAAACTTATGCCAAAAAAAGCTAATGCAAATTTGCTATATATACCTTTGTATCTTATTGATGCTACCTTACTCCTATCTAACCATGGCACTACAAATAAAATTGCTACTGCTGATCCCATTACTATTAAGCCACCAAGCTTATCAGGAACAGCTCTCAACATAGCGTAATATGGTGAGTAATACCAAACTGGAGCTATATGTTCAGGTGTGACAAGTGGATTAGCTTCTTCAAAATTTGCCATTTCTATGAAATATCCTCCACCCTCAGGAAAGAAGAACATAATAATTGCAAAAACAGTCATGAAGACACCTATTCCCACTAGAGCGTTCAAAACCTTATATGGAAAAAATGGAACACTATCTAAAGGGATACCATCCTCATCTAAGAATTCTTCTATATCAACGCCTTCAGGGTTACCAGCTCCCACCTCATGGAGTGCGACGAGATGTAAAAAAACAAGTGCTATTAATATTAATGGTAATGCTACGACGTGAAGAGCAAAAAACCTTGATACAGTTATTCCTGATATGTAGTAATCACCTCTAACCCAGAGTTCTAATGATTCACCTATATATGGAATTGCACCAAATAAAGATATAATTACTTGAGCTCCCCAATATGACATTTGACCATATGGCAAAACATAACCAAGAAAACCCTCTGCCATCATTGCTAGATAAATCGTACAACCGAAAATCCATACTAATTCTTTAGGTTTTTGATATGAGCCATATAACAAGCCTCTGAACATATGAAGATAAACAACAGCGAAAAACATTGATGCACCTGTTGTATGCATGTATCTAATGACCCATCCATAATCAACATCTCTCATAATATATTCAATTGAGGAGAAAGCTTCCTCTTCGGTATTTGAATAAGGCATTATTAACCAAATTCCTGAAACAATCTGAATAATTAATACTACTGATGCGAGAGCACCGAATAGATACCAAAAATTAACTTTTGAAGGAACTGGGTGTTTTGATAAATGCCTTTCAAACGTATTTGCAATAGGCAATCTACTATTAACCCAACCAAATAATTTTCCTACCATCTCACTCATTTAAGCAATTCCTCCATCTTCTCCAATTGTAAGTATTGATCCCTCAAAAAAATGTGGCGGGACAGGCAAATTAGTTGGTGCAGGTACGCCTTTGTAAACTCTTCCAACCATATCGAACATTGATCCATGACAAGGACAAAAAAAGCCACCAGCCCAGGAAGCATCCCATGGTTTTGGTTCTACCTCTGGATGGTATTTAGGAGAGCAACCTAGATGAGTACAAACTCCAGCTACAATTGTATATTCTGAGCTTTTAGATCTAGTAGGATTTAGCCCTCTGTATGGCTCCTCTATCGCGTTAGAATCTGGATCAGCTAATTTAGGTAAGGTTGCTTCTAAACTTTCCAAACTTTCTTTTGTATGTCTAATAATAAAGACTGGCTGTTTCCTCCATGCAACTTGTATCTGTTGACCATATTGCATTTTTGAAACATCTAATTTAACTGATGCGCCTGCTGCTTTAGCCTTTGCACTAGGATTCCATGATGCTATAAATGGAGTGGCTGCAAAAGGAATTCCTGATAAGCCAACAGCGCTTGTTAAACCTATTAAAACCTTTCTTCTTGTATTGTCTTTTTCTTCCATTAGACCTTTGTGTGCTTAGATTGTACTAATAAAAAACTAGCGCATTATACCACTAATTTTGTACAAAAAATTTGAAAAAAATTATCGTTTTGAAAACTGCTTACTTTTTCTTGCTTTAACTAGACCAGGTTTTTTTCTTTCAACTTTTCTTGGATCTCTTGTTAATAAACCTGCTTTTTTAAGTTGAGGTCTTAGCTCCTCATCATATGAGATTAACGCACGTGAAATACCATGTCTTATAGCACCAGCTTGTCCAAAACTACCACCGCCCTTAACCTTTATTTTAATGTCAAGTTTATCTGAGAGTTCTGTCATCTCCAAAGGCTGCATGACTAACATTTGAGCAACTTTTCTACCGAAGTAAACATCCAATTGTTTATCATTAACAGTTATATGCCCTTTTCCTGAGGAAAGATAAATTCTAGCTGAAGAAGTTTTTCTTCTGCCAGTTGCGTAATGAGTTTCAATTGTCATATCGTTGGATTCCATTCAATTGGTTGTTGAGATTCATGATCATGCTCAGGCCCGCTAAAAACTTTTAGCTTTTTAATCATGGACTTGCCTAGTTTATTTTTAGGCAGCATTCCTTTTACTGCTTCTTCTATAATTCTTTCAGGAAATTTTTCATTCATCTCTCTGAAAGTTTTAGTCTTTAAGCCACCAGGATATAGAGAATGAGAATAATATTTTTTATCACTGAACTTTGCGCCAGTTACTTTAATTTTTTCTGCATTGATAACTACTACATAGTCTCCACCATCAGTATGTGGAGTAAAAGTAGTTTTATCTTTGCCTCTAATTCTATCAGCAATTTTTGTACTCAATCTTCCCAATACTTTATCGGAAGCATCGACCACATACCATTGTCTTTCAATATTTTCTTTATTTAGTGAGAATGTTTTCATAATCATATTTTTGTAAGATGCGAATATTAATGTTTACAACAAAAATTAGCAATATTTTAATGCATAATTCTTCAAATTAAATACTCTGAAGTTTGCATTTCACTGAGCCTGCTTTGACACCTATCCCATAAAATTTCTAATTTATTGCCTGTATATAGCTTTTCATAAGCAATGCCATTAAAAAAAAATTTAATTTTAGTTTTATCTCTGTAGCAAATATCTATAAATGATATAAATCGCCTAATAATATCAGTTGAGTTATCGTCGCAATATTTGAAATCATTTAAAAAAACCCATTCTGTATTTTTTGAGATTTCCATATAATCGCTCGATCCATTAGGCTCAATAAAAAAATCACTGAAAGATATCCACAAGAAGTCATTTGAGACAGCTTTGCAGGTAAATTGTCTAGAATTAATATTCAATGTTTTTTTTGTGAAATTTTTATTATCAAAATTTTCTTTAATGACTAATAAAATATCTTTTTCATCAAAAAACTTATTAGAGTTTTCCTGATTAACATTTGCTATATTTCTTGATCTGTAATCTATCATTCCATCGAGTTTATAAATATTAAATTGTTTTTGCATTGCCTTCATAACATCAATAAATTTTTGCCTTTGAAGACCGTCTTTATATAAATCATCCGGGTGTGCGTTAGATGTTATATACAAAACTACATCTAATTGAATTAATTGGTTAAGCAAGTTTCCTATAATCATAGCATCGGCAACATCCTCAACTTGAAATTCATCTATAAAAATTATTTTATATTTTTTACTTAAAGACTTGGCTATTAAATTTAAAGGATCACTTTTGCCAGACATGACAGATAATTCATTATGAATATTTTGCATGAAATCTATATAGTGAAATATAGCCTTATTTATCTTTATTTCATTTAAAAAAGATTTGGTGATAAGTGTTTTGCCTCTGCCAACTTCTCCCCATATATAAAAGCTTGCCTTATTAAATTTACGTTTTTTAAATTTATTTATCAAACTTTTTTCTTTTGGAATTGATTCAATCATTTTTTTAATTAAATTAGATTGTGCTAAATCTATTTCAATTCCTTGGTTTTTTAAATTATCGATGATATTTTGAATCATTAATATGATGAATTTTATACAAAGAACTAAAATAAACTATTTATTAGTTATTTCAATAACAATTTTTTGTTCATGGATATTTTTTAGCAATAAGCAAGATAGATTCGTTTCTGCTACTGAAAATTCTATTGAGTCTGTTGTAACCGTACACTCCTATAATAATAATAGAAACTATTCAAATAATAACATTGGTAGTGGAGTTATTTTTTCTCAAGATGGTTATATTGTTACAAATTTTCATATTATTTCTGGAAATAAATTTATTAAAATTAAATTAAATGATGGCCAAGAGTTTGATGCAAAAATTATTGGTGGTGATATTAATGTTGATATTGCTGTATTAAAAATAAAATCAAATGAGAAATTAAACCCTATCAATATTTCTGATAGTAGCGAGCTTAAAATTGGAGATAAAGTGTTGGCAATTGGCAATCCTTACGGAATTGGCATTTCTGTTTCTAGTGGAATAGTTAGTGCTACTGGAAGAGATTATGGCAACCCTTATCTTGAACTTATTCAAACAGATGCAGCAATTAATCCTGGTAATTCAGGAGGAGCATTAATCAATGAAAATGGTAATTTAATTGGTATAAATACAAAAATATTTTCAAAGACTGGAGGGTTTCAAGGGCTTGGGTTTGCAATACCATCAAATAAAATAGTTCAAATAGCTTCCGAGTTAATTCAATATGGAAAAATAAGATCTGGCTGGATTGGCAATTTCAGGGTAGCCCCCATAAGACTTAATATAAAAAATAATCTAGTTAATGGTCTAAGAATAATTGAAATTGATAAATACGGACCTTTGTTTGAAAAAGGGGTTGGAGTAAACGATATCATAATCAGTATAAATGGAAGCAATAGTGATTGGAAAAATCTAACTTCCTCTCTAAAATTTTCCAGTCTTGGAAATAATATTATTTTTGAGGTTTTAACTAATGGTAATAATTATAAAACAATTGAGATAAAATCAAGCGAAATAAAAGAATTAACTCGGTAGCCTGATTATATTTGCTCCAAGATAATTCAATTTTTCTTCAATTCTTTCGTACCCTCTATCAATATGATAAATACGATCGACCTTTGTTTGCCCTTTTGCGCATAAACCAGCTAAGATCAAGCTTGCTGAAGCTCTTAAGTCAGTTGCCATAACTTCAGCTCCATATAATGATTCTACACCATTGACGATAGCCTGGTTTCCATTAATTTGAATATCACATCCCATGCGATTTAGTTCCTGAACATGCATGAATCTATTTTCAAAAACAGTTTCGTAAATGTTAGATATGCCATCAGAAATAGCATTGATGACAGAGAATTGAGCCTGCATATCTGTAGGAAATTCTGGGAATGGTGCTGTTGTGATATCAACAGGCTTCGGCTTTTGTCGAGTCATTGCCAGAGATATTGAATTTTTTGTAGTACTTATTTTAGCCCCAGTTTCTTTTAACTTATCTAAAACTTTATTTAAACGTTCGGGGTTAATACCCTTAATTGTAATATCTCCACCAGTTACTACCGCTGCAACTAGGTAAGTTCCTGCCTCAATTCTATCTGCTGGAATACCAAATTCTGTTCCACGCAAATCTCTAACCCCCTCAATAGTAATTTTATCTGTTCCAGCACCTGTAATTTTTGCACCCATAGCATTTAAAAGATCAGCGAGATCAATAATTTCAGGTTCTTTTGCAACATTTGTAAGAGTTGTTATACCGTCTGCAAGACAGGCAGCCATCATTATATTTTCTGTACCGGTTACTGTTACACCATCAAATTTAATATTAGCTCCAATCAATCTATCCGCACTTGCTTCTATATATCCATTTCTTAATGAAATAGATGCTCCCAGTTGTTCAAGCGCATCTAAATGGAAATTAACTGGCCTACTACCAATTGCACAACCTCCAGGCAAAGCTATTTTTGCGCTTCCATATTTTGCAACTAGCGGTCCAAGAACTAAAATAGAGGCTCTCATAGTTTTTACTAACTCATATCTTGCTTCTTTTTCTTTGAGATCATTTGACTTGATCATGAAATCCATATTTTCATTTAGAACTATTTCGGCACCCATAGATCCAAGGAGTTCAAACATTGTAGTAATATCTTGCAGATAAGGTAAATTTTTAAGTGTTATGCATTCATTAGATAATATTGTTGCAGCAATCATTGGGAGTGCTGCATTTTTAGCTCCTGAGCAAGATATAGTCCCACTTAATGAACTTCCACCATTAATCAATAATTTTTCCATTTAATTTACTCTAGTTTCTATGCTTAATGCATGAAGTTCGCCTGATTCAAATTGTTTTTTTAATGGCAATAAAACCATCTTATGTTGGTCAATTAATGAAATACCTTGAAAAGATTTAGATATAACTAATAATTTGAAGCCACACGAGTCCCCTTCAAATAAACATTCAGCATCAGCTATCTCGTTAGAAATAAGATTTTTTATTAGCTCCTTATCCACTTATTCCGGCATCTCCTGCATCTGAAACCCATCCTTTTAATGTTTCTTCTATATTATTACTATTTTTATTTGCTAATGCTTGAAATTGATTTCTAAATGTAAGCCCCAAATTAACGCCATTCACAATAATATTAACAATTGACCAGCTATTATTTTTATTTTTTCTTAGTTTGTAAGAAATCGGATATTTAGTACTTCCAGTGTTTAAAACTTGCTGAACTTCAATATTTTTTAAATTGTCCAAGACTACAATTTTTTTAGGGAAAACAGTAACAATTTTTTGATTCTCCCATTGTGCTAAAGTCTCGGCGTAGGTATCTAATAATGAATCTTTAAAAATCTCCACAAATTCATTTCTTTGTTCAGAAGTTGATGCTAAATAATATTTTTTTCCCATAACGCTGGCAGCAACCCTTTTAAAGTCGATCATAGGTTCAAAAATATCTTTAATTTTCTGCTCATACTGCTGTCTGTCTTCTAAAAACAAAGCCTTATTTTCAATTAAAACAGCAACCATTAATTGAGCATTATCATCAATAAAAATATGGGGATCACTTTCAGACATGAGCGGAATGGCAGATAGCAAAAATATAACTGACAACAAAAAGTTTTTTATAACTGTATACATTGTTCTATTATAGCATTTAGAAGATAATAAAAATTGAGTAAATCTGTTAAACATATGAAAAAATTTAATTACATAAGTTCTGCTTCAAGGACATTTAAAATAGAATCAGAAGCAATTAATAATTTATCAAAACAGATAAATAAAGATTTCGTTTCTCTATGTGATGCAGTTAGATTTAATGAAGGTAAGTTTATCATTATGGGTGTTGGTAAATCTGGACATATTGGACAAAAAATCTCTGCCACTCTCTCAAGCACAGGCACTGGATCTATTTTTATTCATCCAACTGAGGCTGCTCATGGTGATCTTGGTTTAATTGGAAAAAAAGATATTGTTTTTTTAATTTCTAATTCAGGGGAAACAGATGAAATTATAAATATTTTGCCCTCTTTAAAAAGATTAACAAAAAAAATAACATCTTTAACAGGTAATAAAAAATCAACAATTGCAAAAATATCAGATATTGCAATTGAAATTAAGTCTAAAGAAGCATGTCCTCTAAATCTTGCTCCAACTTCATCAACAACAGCTGCTTTGGCATTTGGGGATGCTCTTGCTATTGCTCTTTTAGAATCAAAAGGTTTTACAAAAAAAGACTTTGCCTCATCGCATCCTGCTGGAAAACTTGGAAAAAAATTAATTACACAAGTGAAACACTTAATGCATTCAGGTGATAATATTCCTAAGGTTGGTATTAAGACTGCACTATCTGATGCTCTTATTGAGATGACTGATAAAAGCCTCGGAATTACTCTTGTAAAAAATCGTTCAAAAGTTGTTGGTATCTTTACTGACGGCGATCTTAGAAGATGTCTTAATCAAAGGGTAGATATAAACGCAACTTTGATTGGAGATGTGATGACCAAAAAGTTTATTACTATTGAGGATGAAGCTTTGGCAATTGATGCTGCAAAAATTATGGAAAAGAACAAAATTTTTACTTTAGTTGTAATGAAAAAAGATAAGAGCGTAGGCATTATTTCAATGCATGATTTAATTCAAGCTAGGATTTTATAGTTGAAGAATTGTAATCTAAAAATAATTATTTCATTTTTATGTTTTGTAACAACAACCATGAATGCCGAATTTAGTTCAGATAATCTCACTATAAATTCGAAAACTATAGAAGTAATAAAAGACAAAAATGAGATACTTTTTAATGGAAATGTATTTATAAAATCTAAAAATTTTATAGTAAATGCTGATAAAGCTCTTTATAACAATCTTAATAAAATTGTTTATGTAAATGGGACTCCCTCAAGAATTGAATCAATCTATGATGATAATATATTTAAAGGTAGCGCTGATAAAATAATTTTTTCTGAAGCTGATGAGGTTCAGCTAATTGGCAATGCTCAAATGAACTACGAAAACATTGATATCTCCTCAAATGAAATTAGCTTTAGCTTAAAAGATGGAAAGATTACTAGTAGTAATTAAGTATGCTCATATTAAAAAATATTAAAAAATCTATCAAAGACAAAGTTATAGTTGATGAGGTAAGTTTCAATGTTCCTCTTGGAACAATTAGTGGTCTTTTGGGTCCTAATGGTGCAGGTAAGACAACAACCTTTTATATAATTGCTGGTCTTTTAAATCAAGATAATGGTGAGATTATTCTTGATGGTCAAGATATATCTAAACTATCTATGCACCAACGATCAAAACTTGGAATTAAATATCTTCCTCAGGAACCCTCAATCTTTCAAAATTTATCTGTCTATGAGAATTTACTTGGTCTTGCAGAAATTTCTATAACAAAAAGGGAAGATATTGAGAAATTTATTGAAAAATCAATAGATGAATTTGACCTATCAAAAATTATAGGTTTAAAAGGTAGACAGCTGTCCGGTGGGCAAAGAAGAAAGGTTGAAATTGCAAGAACACTTGCAGCAGAACCAAAAATAATACTTCTTGATGAGCCTTTTGCAGGCATCGATCCAATTGCGATAGACGATATAAAACAAGTCTTAAATAAATTAAAAGAAAAGAATATAGGCATATTAATAACTGATCATAATGTTCGAGAATCTCTAGAAATATGCGATCAAGCTATGGTTATCAATAATGGAACTCTAATAGCTGAAGGTGATACATCCTCGCTAATAAATAATGAGATTGTAAAAGAAGTTTATCTTGGCAACATGTATAACTAAAATTTATGGCTTTATCATTAGTAAAAGAGTTTAAGCAAAAACAAAAAATATCACTAACTCCCTTACTAAAAAAATCTATAGATTTGCTCCAATTATCAAGATATGAATTAATTCAGAAAATTGATCATGAAATTGATATAAATCCATTTGTTGAAAAAGAAATATCTGAAGATTTTGATATTGATGAAAATTATAATGATGCTAATTTTGATTTCAATGTAGCTGCAGTAGAAAATCTCAGAGATACATTGATTAATCAAATCAATGATTTACGCTTAGAAGATAAAGATAAAGAAATTGCTCTTACAATTGTTGATTGTATTGATGAGTCTGGTCAACTCATAGATGATATAGATGAAATAAATAAAATGGTGCAGGGAAAAACTGCAGTTCAAGATATTGAAGACATACTTTTAAATATTATCCACAACTTAGAGCCTATAGGAATTGGCTATAGAAATTTTAAAGAATGTATAAAGATACAAATTAATAAAAAAGATTTTAATAAGAAAATTAAACAACTATGCCTGGAAATGTTAAATCAAAATCAATTAGATAGTCTTAATGAAATAAATAGTATATTTTTAAACAAAGGATTTGATGAATCTGATATTGAAAAAGCGATGCTAGAGATAAAATCATGCGATCTCAGTCCTGGTTTGAATTTTGAAAATACGAATTATGTAATTCCAGACTTAAAAATTGAGCTTACTAATGAATCACTTTCAGTTAATTTTATAAATGATAGTTTTCCAACAATTAACATTGATGAAGATTTAATTGAGCAAACAAACTTAGAATTAAAAAATAAACCAAATAAAAAGCTTGCAGAAAAAATACAGGATGCAAAATGGCTTTTATCCTCTGTAAAAAAAAGAAATGACACTGTCATGCGAGTTGGGGAACTGATATGCAAAAAACAAATTTCCTTTTTTCAAGAAAATCCTCTTAAAATTAACCCTTTATCTAATAAAAATCTATCTGATGAACTTAGTTTACATCCATCAACTATTTCAAGAATACTTAGATCGAAGTATATTGATACGCCCAAAGGAATAATCCCTTTAAGGTCGCTATTAATTTCATCTGTATCTAAGACCAGGGACGTTACACCAATTCAACTAATGCAATTAATTGAGTCTATTATTCAAGAAGAAAAAAAACCCAAAAGTGATAATAAAATTGCCTTAGAGTTAAATAGAAGAGGTTTTAATCTTGCAAGAAGAACAATTACAAAATACCGCAAAAAACTCAATATAGCTTCCTCTAGAAATAGGTAATCAAATATACAATAATGTAGAATCAAGTGATGGAAAGCTTTGATGAAAAAAATACTCTTAATCTTTTATTAGATAATTATGCAGACCTAACTACTCAGGAAGTTAGAAGTCTTTTAAATAAGCTATCCTCATCAGAGATTGCCCATGCATTGGAATCATCTCCTCCCAAACAAAGAAAATTATTCTTTTCACTTTTAGAGACAAATGAAGAAGGAGATGTTTTAGCTGATCTTGGAGAGGAAATCCAACAAGAATTAATTTCAAGCATATCTAATGATGAATTAGCTGAAGCAGTAAAACAACTTGAGCCTGATGAAACTGTGGATATTCTTCAAAACTTACCAGAAGATAGAATGAATACTATTCTTTCTAAAATGTCCTTTAGAGATAGAAAAAGAATAGAAATTGGACTAACTTATCCCGAGAATACTGCAGGAGGTCTTTTAAATACAGATGTTATAAGTGTTAGGCCTAGCCATAGCATAGAAGTTGTTATTAATTATTTAAGAGATCAAAAAGAGTTACCTGATAATACTGATAAAATTTTTGTAGTTAATAAAGAAGATAGATATGTTGGTGAATTAGCAATAGGAAAGATAATAACAAGTAATCCAAGTTTATCTGTTCGAGAAGTTATGGATACAAGTGCAAATCCTATTTTGGTGAGTCAAGATGATAAAGAGGTAGCTACAATATTTGAAAGAAATGACATTATATCCTCAGCAGTTATTAATGAGTCAGGCAAGCTCATAGGCAGAATTACCATCGATGATGTTTTAGATGTTATTAGGGAAGATGCTGATCAAAATTTTTTGGGAATGGCTGGTGTTGCTGAGGATACTTTTGCTCCACCAGGAAGAGCTGCTAGAAGTAGGGTATTTTGGTTAAGTATGAACCTATTGACCGCATTTATTGCATCAATGACTATAAATATATTTAAAGATGTTTTGGATCAAATAGTTTACCTTGCTATCCTTATGCCAATTGTTGCTAGTATGGGCGGTGTTGCTGCAACACAAACATTAACAATAGTCCTGAGAGGATTAACTTTAGAGCAAAT
>Ga0233395_1000127_pt1 | contig 39026 bp, 34 predicted proteins | sample 27DmetaG_FD_186029 | JGI IMG/M metagenome (GOLD analysis project Ga0233395, IMG submission 186029) | Seawater microbial communities from Monterey Bay, California, United States - 27D | ecosystem: Environmental > Aquatic > Marine > Coastal | place: USA: California | collected 2016-10-12 | reverse complement strand
GGGGATTGGACCGTGTCGCCACTGTCATCAACCAGATCCGCTCTGAGCGTCCCGATGCTTTGCTCCTCGATGGCGGGGATACTTGGCATGGCTCCTATACCTGCCACAAGACCGCCGGGCAGGATATGGTTAATGTGATGAATGCCTTGCGCCCAGATGCGATGACCTTCCACTGGGAGTTCACCCTCGGCAGTGAGCGGGTCAATGAGATTGTCGAGGGGCTGCCATTCGCGGCTTTGGGACAAAACATCTTTGACAGCGAATGGGATGAGCCAGCCGATATGTTCCCCCCCTATAAGTTCTTCGAAACCGGTGGGGTGAAAGTTGCGGTGATTGGTCAGGCCTTCCCCTATATGCCCATCGCCAATCCTGGTTGGATGTTCCCGGAATATGCTTTCGGTATCCGCGATGAGAACATGCAAGCGATGGTCGATGAGGTGCGCGCCAATGGCGCCGATTTGGTGGTCTGTTTGAGCCACAACGGTTTTGACGTGGATAAACAGATGGCCGGCATTGTGACCGGAATTGATGTGATCCTGTCTGGCCACACCCATGATGCCTTGCCCGAACCTGTCTTGGTGGGAAAAACCATCATCGTGGCCTCTGGCTCGAATGGAAAATTCGTCAGCCGTGTGGATTTGGATGTGCGCAATGGCCAGATGATGGGCTTTCGTCACAAACTGATCCCGATCTTCTCGGATGTGATTGAGCCAGATGCGGAAGTTGCAAAAGTCATTGACGCGCAGCGCGCCCCCTATGAGGCGGAGCTGCGGGAAGTCATTGGCCGCACCGCAGAGGATCAAACGCTTTATCGCCGTGGAAACTTCAATGGCACATGGGATGATCTTATCTGTAACGCGCTGATCGAAGAGAGAGACGCGGACATTGCCCTGTCGCCGGGCGTGCGCTGGGGGCCGTCAATCCTGCCTGGCCAGGATATTACCCGCGAAGATATTTGGAACGTCACGTCCATGTCTTATGGCGAGGCGTATCGAACAGAAATGACCGGTGAATTCCTCCATGTGGTTTTGGAAGATGTCGCCGACAATTTGTTCAACCCTGATCCTTACTATCAGCAAGGCGGGGATATGGTGCGGGTTGGTGGCCTTGGATATCGCATCGATATCAACAAGCCACAGGGGCAGCGGATCACTGATATGACTTTGTTGAAGACAGGTGAGCCAATCGAGGCCGCGAAAACCTACACGATCGCTGGTTGGGCCAGCGTCAACGAGGGCACTGAGGGGCCGCAAATTTGGGATGTGGTCGAAAATCATATCCGCAAGCAAGGGACGATCTCTTTAGATCCAAACAACTCTGTTGAGGTTATCGGAGCCTAAGGCGGCTCTGTATGATTGAAGGAAAATATTATGTCGACATATGACGCAAAAAAACCATCTCGCCGGGCGTTCTTAAGTGGCGCGGCGGCTGTCGGGGCAGGGGTTGTGACCTCTTCTGCAGCGCATGCGCAAACCGCCGATCCTTTGATTGTTGAGCCCCAAGATTGGGCGCAGAGCTTCGGTGATGGTGTGGATGCGACGCCTTACGGCCTGCCAATTGAACATGAGGGGGATGTCATTCGACGCAATGTTGAATGGTTAACCGCGGATACGGTCAGTTCGATCAATTTCACACCGATCCATGCGCTTGATGGCACGATTACACCGCAAGGCTGCGCTTTCGAGCGGCACCACTCGGGTGCAATTGATCTCAAGAAAAGTGATTATAGACTTATAATCAATGGTTTGGTTGATACACCTTTGGTCTTAACCTATGAAGATCTGGAGCGCTTTCCGCGCGAAAACCATGTGTATTTCTGCGAATGCGCGGCCAATACGGGCATGGAATGGGCCGGCGCGCAGCTTAACGGGGCGCAGTTCACTCATGGAATGATCCACAATATGGAATATACCGGCGTGCCTCTGCGCCTGCTGTTGCAGGAAGCCGGCTATGACACTGCGGGCAAATGGGTCTTCGTGGAAGGGGCGGATGCTTCATCGAACGGGCGATCTATTCCTATGGAAAAGGCTTTGGATGATGTCCTGGTGGGTTTCAAAGCCAATGGCGAAGCTCTGCGCAAAGAGCATGGCTATCCGGTGCGTTTGGTTGTGCCCGGTTGGGAAGGCAATATGTGGGTCAAATGGATCCGCCGGATTGAAGTGACAAATGAGCCTGTTGAATCGCGCGAAGAAACATCAAAATATACCGATACGCTCGCGGATGGTATCAGCCGCAAATGGACATGGGCAATGGATGCAAAATCAGTTGTCACCTCGCCCAGCCCACAAGCTCCCATCACCCATGGCAAAGGACCATTGGTGATCACCGGATTGGCCTGGTCTGGCAATGGGGCCATCACACGCGTGGATGTGTCTAAAGACGGCGGCAAGACTTGGGAGACCGCCCGCCTGGCCAAGCCTGGGGAGAAAATGGCCCTCACCCGCTTTTATCTGGACATGGATTGGGACGGTTCTGAAATGCTTTTGCAATCGCGGGCGATGGATGAGACAGGCTATGTCCAGCCGACCAAAGCACAGTTGCGAGAGGTGCGCGGTCTCAACTCAATTTATCACAATAATTGTATTCAAACCTGGTGGGTGCGTGAAAACGGGGAGACAGAAAATGTCGAAGTATCTTAAATCTTTAACTATCGCTTTGACGGCTTCCTGCCTGGCTGCGCCTGTCATGGCCGAAAAACTTGGCTTGGGCCGGGCCGCTTTGCCCGCTGAAATTGCCGCCTGGGATTGGGACATCAATGTGAAGGGCGATGGCTTGCCCGATGGCTCCGGTGACGCGCTCATAGGCGAAGAGATTTTCGCCGAAAAATGTGCGGCCTGCCACGGGGATTTCGCCGAAGGCATAGACAATTGGCCAAAATTGGCAGGCGGGGCGGATACGCTGGATCATGAAGATCCTTTGAAAACCGTCGGTTCCTACTGGCCGCATTTGACCACTGCCTATGATTACATCAAACGCTCCATGCCCTACGGCAGCGCCGGCACTCTGAGCGATGATGAAGTCTATGCAATTGTTGCTTATATATTGTATTCCAATGACTTGATTGAGGATGATTTCGTATTGTCTCATGAAAACTTCATGGATTTCGAAATGCCAAATGCGCAGGGGTTCATCGTGGATGATCGCCCTCAGGCTGAATATGCAATTTGGTCAGGTGAGCCTTGCATGACAAATTGTAAAGACAGTGTTGAGATCACCATGCGCGCTTTGGTTTTGGATGTGACCCCGGAGCTGGATGCAAATTCAGGTGCCACTGAGGTCAGTGCCGCCGCCGCGCCAGAACCTGCTCCCGCGCCAGAAGTACCTGCAATTGATATGGAATTGGCGGCGGCCGGTGAGAAAGTTTTCAAAAAATGTAAAGCTTGCCATCAGGTTGGCGGCAAAGCGAAAAACCGCTCTGGCCCCATTTTGAATGGAGTTGTGGGCGCGGCCGCGGGATCTGTGGAGGGTTTCAAATATTCCAAAGCGCTGCGCGGTGCCGCGCAGGATGGATTGATTTGGTCTGAAGCGGAATTGGCAGCCTTTTTGGCCAAGCCAAAAGCCTATCTCAAGGGCACAAAAATGTCCTTCGCTGGGCTCCGAAAGGAGGCAGATCAAGCCGCTGTCATCGAATATTTAAAAACCTTCGAGTAAGATCGCGGGACGACTCCCTGGTTTGAGGTGGGCGGGCCCGCCTCAATGCCGAATGTAACCCTGGCGGTATGCGCAAATACGCTTGCCAGCATGATGAAAATGAGAGCAAAGCGCCGCCGGTTGTGATGACCATGGCGGAGACAGTTCCGGCCGGTGTCGCGGATCTGGTGAGGCTTGAGGACACCGTTTGAACCTTGGTGCGCCCGTAAGACGCCATTCAAAGCGAGGCAAGGATAGATCATGTGCAACACATGCTTAGGGTTTGGCCTTTCCCTTATATTGGCCCTGAATGTGACCGGGCCCGTTGCGGCGCAATCCCCGGCGATAACCTATGCTTTTGATGGCTCTTTCGAAGATGCAACCTTCAGCGTTGAAAGTGCGATTTTAGACGCGGGCCTGGTGATTGATTACGTCAGCCATACCGGTGAGATGCTCGAACGGACAGGTCAAGATCTTGGCAGCGAGGTCAGAATTTTTGATGCGGCGGATATCTTTTTGTTTTGTTCTGCGGTTGTCTCGCGCCGGGTGATGGAGGCCAATCCGATGAATGTGGCTCATTGTCCCTATTCGATTTTCGTCGCGGATCGCGAGGGTGAGGTGATGATTGGATATCGCAGATATCCCGATGGCATTATGCAAGAGGTTCAAGCTTTGCTCGACTCCTTGGTCCAAGACGCGCTTGGAGATTGACATGAATTATGACGCGTTTTTCAAAACATCTTTAGACAAGCTGCGCGCAAGCGGCGATTATCGCGTATTTGCCAATCTGGAGCGCCACAATGGCAATTTCCCCCATGCGACCGCGCTTGGGGAGCATCCGCAGAAGGTGACGATTTGGTGCTCCAATGATTACCTCGGCATGGGGCAGCATCCCGATGTGGTGAGCGCCATGCATGCCGCTATTGATGCCAGTGGGGCAGGGGCAGGCGGCACCCGCAATATCTCTGGCACCACGCAATATCATGTGGAGCTCGAAGAGGAATTGGCCGATCTGCATGGCAAGCCTGCCGCGCTGTTGTTCACCTCTGGCTATGTCTCAAACTGGGCGGCACTTGGCACTTTGGCGGCGCGTATCCCGGAGTGTTTGGTGCTTTCGGACGCTCTGAATCACGCATCCATGATTGAAGGCATTCGCCACTCAAAAGCCGAGCGGCAAATTTGGAAGCACAATGATTTGGCGGATCTTGAGGCCAAATTGGCTGCGCAGCCCTTGGATCGACCGAAACTTATTGCCTTTGAAAGCGTCTATTCCATGGATGGTGACATTGCTCCCATCGCTGAAATTTGTGATCTGGCGGAAAAATACAACGCAATGACCTATCTCGATGAGGTGCATGCGGTGGGGCTTTATGGCCCGCGGGGCGGCGGCATTGCCGAACAAGAAGGGGTCATGGATCGTGTGACCGTCATCGAAGGTACATTGGGCAAAGCCTATGGTGTGGTCGGTGGCTATGTCGCCGCCTCGGCAGAGCTTTGTGACTTCCTACGCAGTTTCGCCAGCGGTTTCATTTTCACAACCGCTTTGCCGCCCGTGGTTGTGGCCGGGGCCACCGCCTCTGTGCGACATTTAAAGGTGAGCCAGAAGGAGCGTCAGGCCCATGCCGATCGCGTGGCCGAGGTTCGGGCGCGCTTTGATGCGCTCGGCATTCCTCATGTGCAAAATCCTGGCCATATTATACCAGTGATTGTCGGGGATGCGGTGAAATGTAAGTTCATATCCGATATCTTGATGCGCGATTATGGCATTTACATTCAGCCGATCAACTATCCCACGGTGCCGCGCGGCACGGAGCGTTTGCGCATCACCCCGTCGCCGGTTCATTCCCCAGCTGATATTGACGCTTTGGTCGCGGCTCTCAGCGATCTGTGGACAAAATGCGAATTGGCGCGCAAACCCATGGTCGCGCAGTAGGTTCAGCCCCTATTCGAATTCCATCTGCTCAAAGACGCGGCCGGCGTTTTTCGTGGCCAATTCTTCAAATGTGTCGAGATGGGCAAAGGGGCTTTGGTCAACATAATAGGCGCCAGCGAGGTCACCGCCGGCATCCAGATGTTCACCCACTTTTTCGCGCAGATAGACCAGATAGTCACGGGTGTATCGGCGCACTTGGTCCATATTCGTGGGATGCCCATGGCCAGGAATGACATAGGTCGCCGCAAGCTTTTCAAATTCTTCTTCCCAAGTCTCGAGCCAATCAATTGTGATTGTGTCTTCGAAAATAGGCAACATGCGCTCATGAAACGCGATGTCACCTGCGATCACCAGGCTTTGCTCTGGCAGCCAAACCACGATGTCACCCGGGCTGTGCGAGGGACCAAGATGCAGAGCTTGAATGTCCATAGTGCCAAAGGGGACAGTGTAGCGCTCTTTAAAGGTTTCATCGGGCAAAACAACCCGACTGCCTTGCGCGCGTTCTTGCAGGCGGTTCTCGGCTCCATTGAGACTTTGCGCGCCGCGATCTTCAAACTCATGGGCCGCATCGATATGGGCGACGATCTTGACCCCTTGATCCGCCCAATAAGGATTGCCCAGCATGGCATGACCCTGGCCGTTCTCATTGATCACGAGGCGCACCGGTTGATCGGTGAGGGATTTGATCTCTTCATGGAGCGCCTGTGCCAAAAGATATGAGCCGCCGCCGTTGATGACCACGACCCCATCGCCGGTCATGATGAAGCTTAAATTGTTGTTATGTCCAGCATTCTCATAGGTCGAGGGGGCCGTTGCGCCGATGGCGGAAAACACATCCGGGATGACCTCAACAGGTTTCGAATAGAGCATGGAGGCGGGGTATTGATCGGCAATATCTTCGCTGGCAAGCACGGGATTGGCCAAGAGGCTGCATAGAATAATTTTCTTCAGCATAATTTAGGTCTCCGCAATGAAATGATAGCCTTCGGTGGCTTTCTCAACTCTGCCGATGCCACCTTGAGTGATGTGAAACCCAATCATCGGCATTTGCTCTGTCGCGATTTGGTCAAGCAAGCTGACCCGTGTGGCCGCACCGGCTTCCCCATCCTGATCCGACCCTGAGATCCAATTGGGACGCGCCAAGGCCACATGGTCATTGCCAATCGCATCGCCGACCACCATGGCGGCTTGCGCGCCGGAGCGAATTTCAAATGCCATATGCCCAGGTGTATGGCCGAAACTGGCCCTTGCGGCCACTCCAGGCAGGATCTCTTCGCCGTCGTTGAAAAATTCAATATTTTCTTCAATGGCTTCCAGACGTCGTTTGGCACCCACAGCGAAGGGAACGCGGTCGCTGGAAATGCGATCGACCGTATTGGGATCTATCCAATAGTCCCATTCGGTTTTGCCAATGAGATAGGAGGCTTCGGTAAACAAGGGATCATCAAAGTCATCCAGCAAGCCCCAGAGGTGATCGGGATGCCCATGGGTGAAGACCACATCGGTGATGTCCTCTGGAGCGAGGCCAAGCGTGTCGAGCGAATCGAGGAGCAGCCCTGCGGTCGGGGCAAAATCTGGCCCGGAGCCAACATCAAAAAGGATATTGCGTCCGCCATGGCGCAAGAGCGTGACATTGCATGGCGGCGTCAGCAAATCTGGAGATTGATCATAGGCTTCCAATACTGGAGCCAATTCATCCTGCGGCATTGGCCCAAAGATAAAACTGCCGGGCAGGCGCAGGCTGCCATCGCTGAGCACATCGAGGCGCATGTCACCTAGATCGAGCTGCGCATGCGCGGCTTGTGGTGCCCAAACTGCTCCGCTGGCGAGGAGTGCGGCCCCGCCGCTGGATTTGAGGAAATCACGTCTTGAGATGGGCACAGCTTGGATCCTCCACTTATTCCATAATTGGAATGTGATGCATGGTTGAGATTTTGACAAGCCCCAATGTGGCTTTCAATCTGGCTGGTGGCTGGGGTGACAGCCTCTGCTGTTTCGAACCGTCAGTCAAATAGGGGCGGCGGCTATCCGTTGCCTCTGCCGGCAAAATTTGCCGCATCAGCTGCGGCTGCCCATACGGCCTTGGCCTTATTCACCGTTTCTTGATATTCCGCCTCAGGATCGCTGTCATAGACAACACCGCCGCCGGCCTGCGAATAGAGCTTGCCATCTTTGAGCACAGCTGTGCGCAGCGCAATACAGATGTCCATATCGCCGCCCGCGGAGAAATATCCGCAGCCGCCGCCATAAACGCCGCGTTTTTCCGGCTCCAATTCATCAATGATCTGCATGGCTCGAACTTTAGGCGCGCCTGAGAGCGTTCCGGCCGGCAGGCCTGCCAAGAGCGCCGCGACAGCATCATGTGTCTGATCCAGCTCGCCCACGACATTCGACACGATATGCATGACGTGGCTATAGCGCTCAACTGAGAATTTTTCCGTCGGACGCACGGTGCCAATTTTGGCAACTCGCCCCACGTCGTTACGTCCCAGGTCCAACAGCATGAGATGCTCGGCAAGCTCTTTGGGATCGGCCAAGAGATCGGCCTCTAAGCTCTTATCTTCTTCCGCATTGGCGCCGCGCTTGCGCGTGCCGGCAATTGGTCGAATAGTGACCTCATTGTCCATCAATCGCACCAGGATTTCTGGGCTGGCACCAATAATTTGGAAATCGCCGTAATTAAAAAAGAACATGAACGGCGAAGGATTTACCCGCCGCAGCGCGCGATACATGGCGAAGGGGGGGAGCGTGAAGTCTTGCGCCCAGCGCTGTGCAGGCACGACCTGAAAGATGTCCCCGGCCTTTATGTAATCCTTGGCTTTTTCGACAGCTGCGAGGTAGCCGTCTTTGGTGAAATTTGACACGGGCGCACCCACATGAGCCGCGCCGCTGAGTTCTCTATGGGTCGAGCTCACCGGGCGCTCAAGATCACGCAGGGCATCCATGACCCGTTCGGCGGCTTGGGCATAGGCGGCGCGGGCTGAGAGGCCGGAGTTGACCCATGCCGGGGAGACAAGCGTCACCTCCCCTTTGACGCCATCTAGCACGGCGACAACGGTTGGGCGGATCATGACCGCGTCCGGCACACCGATGGGGTCTGGGTTGATATCTGGTAAATGCTCAACCAAGCGGATCATGTCATAGCCGAGATAGCCAAAAAGTCCGGCTGCGGCAGCCGGCAAATCAGCAGGCATATCTATGCGGCATTCCGCAATTAAAGCGCGTAGCCCGTCCAAGGGATTGCCGTCCTGCGGCGCAAAACTGTTGCGATCAAACCGGGCCTCACGGTTGATCTCGCTGACCTCACCGCGGCAGCGCCAAATCAAATCTGGTTTGAGGCCAATAATTGAATAGCGGCCTCTAATCTCGCCGCCGGTCACACTTTCTAGGATGAAACTGTCCCTCTGTGCGTCAGAGAGTTTCAGCATGACAGAGACGGGGGTGTCGAGATCGGCCGCAAGGCGCGAATATACCAGTTGATTTTCGCCGGCTTCGTATTTGGCGGCAAATTCTTCGTAGGACGGTGTGAGTTGCATTGGTCTTATCCACCGCCCAGCAGGCTGCTATTAACCGAGCGCAGCGTTGTTGGATTGATCTCAACATCCACCGCACTGCGTGCGGCATTGCTGAAGGCGTCGAGGACGTCACTCGCCAGGGTGGTGTCGATGCGATTGCCCAAAATGCCTATGAGGGATTTCACTTGCGCGTCCTCAAAATCGGCGGCACGGATTGCACGGGGCGCGAGGATGATCACCCCCTCGGCCGCATCCAACACAGCGGCTTTGCCCAGCTCTGTTTCAAAAGCGGTTGCCACCAAAGCCGGGGGCGTTCCATCGACGGTGTCATTGCGGTTCATATCGTCTTGTAGATTTTCCGTTAGTCCAAAGCTCGCCAGAGGCGCATCGAGCGAGACCTGCGCGGCGATGCTTTCGGCCAAGTCCCGCAATTGCTGCTGTATCTGTTGCGCTCTCCAGCTTTCGGCCACCGTCTCGCGCACGCTCTGCAAGGGTTGTAGCTCGGCGGGTATCTCCCCATCAAGGCGCAGGGCAAAGATGCCATTGTCGCTCAAATTTCCAAGCTCTGGAAAATCTTCAGCTGTCACAGCAGCCGCAGCGGTTTGGAATTCTTCATAGTCAGAAATGCCGCCTTCGGTTTGTAGATGCCAATCCAGAGCGGCCAATTGCAGATCAGTTTCACTGGCCACATCTTCCAAGCTCGCGCCACCGGCCAAAAGATCATCGACCTCTTCGGCGATCTCTGCGATCTGGCGCGTGGCCAGATCCAAAGCCACATCCAGCTTCAATTGATCTCGCACAGAGTCAAAGCTTTGTACATTCCCATCCAAGATGGCGTTAACGCGAAATAAGGCAGGGCCCAAATCGGTCTGCGCTGGACCGATGACGCCAGGCTCCTCCATTGAGAAGACCAGCGGCCCGGCTGCGCCCAGCTCTGCCTCTGTCATATCGCCAAGATCAACATCTTGCAGGGTCAAGCCGCTGGCCTTGACCACCTCCTCGAATGTGACCGATTGCTCCGTAATCGACTCCATGGCGTTTTCAGCCGCCTCTTGCGAGGGGAAAATCACCCGTTCGACCAGTCGCCGGGGCAATTGAATGAATTCATCACTGCGCGCATCATAGGCGACGCGCAAATCGCTCTCTTGGATTTCGAAGCTATCTGCCAACATGGCAGGGGTGATCCAGATATAGGTGATAGATTTCGCAGCCAATGTTGTGAACTCGGCTGGGTTGTCGCTGTGATAGGCGACCAGATCTTCCTCGCGAGGCTCAGGCGCGGGGCTGACCAGTATGTCCTGAGTGAGGCGCGCCCAGGAGAAATCCCGTGTCTCGGCGAGATAGGCGACCAAGGCTTTGGCATAGGCCTCCGGGGCGGTGACGCCCACCAGAACGGCCTCTCGTAAGATTCGGCGCGCGGCGTCTTCGCGCAGGGAAGTTTCAAAATCTGTCTCTTTGAGGTTGTTGCGCTGCAAGACCTCTGCATAGGACTCGCGATCAAATTCGCCATCAAGCCCTTGGAAGGCTGGGATTTCAACCACCTGTTCACGCACCCGCGCATCGCCCGCAGACAGGCCGAGATCAGTGACCAATTGATCTAAAGCCCGCGTGGTGACCACCCGGTTCAACGCCCGCTGATCGAGGCCAATGGCCTGCATTTCTTGTGGGGTAATGTCGCGGCCGATTTGCTCTTGAAATTGTGCCATCTCGTTTTGCAGGGCGGAACTGTAAGAGGAAATGGATACGGTCTTATCACCCACTTTGCCTAGGCTGCGCTGCGTGCCGTTGAATCCGGCCGCCCCAAACCCGATCATGCCAAACATCAATAGCCCGACGATAATCCATACCGCGAGTTTGCTTGCACCAGATTTTTTCTTCGTAGCCATTGGGGCGATCCCTTTAATTCAGTTCCAAAATGCTTAAGCCAACAACAGCACAGCAGCAAGCCAGTTACTGGCTTACCTGTGCCATTCTGTCAAATAAAACAACGATCATTTCTGCGCTGATATTTGCAAATGCAATGCGCATGTGACGTCGACCCGTTTCATCCCCGGCTGGAACGAACATAGACCCCGGGAGGGCGAGCACCGCGGCCTCTGCGACGAGGTTTTGCGCAAGCTCGGTTGCGTCGGTGTCAAAGGGGTGTTCCAGATAGGCAAAATAGGCACCGAGCCCCAAAAGTCGCCAGCCTTTTGCAGCCAGCGTGGGGAAATTTTCTATGATGGCTTGGCGACGGGTTAGGATCTCACGCCGCTCCTGGCCCAGCCAGTCACTCAAGTTTTGCATTCCCCAGAGGGCTGCTTTTTGGCCCAGCTGGCTTGGGCAAATCGTCACCGTGTCGAGAAATTTCTCAATCTGTGCCAGCCGCGTCTCGCCAGCCACAATCGCCCCAACACGATGACCGGTTAACCGATAGGCCTTAGAGAAAGAATAAAGCGAAATCAGCGTATTTTGCCAATCTTCTTGCTCAAACAGGCTATGGGGCGGGCCGCTTTGACTGTGGAAATCGCGGTAGGTTTCATCGATGATTAAGGCAAGCCCATGCGATTTGGCGAGATTATAAAAGGCCAGAATGGTATCTGCTGGATATTCCACCCCGCAAGGGTTGTTGGGGCTCACCAGCACAATGGCCTTGGTGCGATCAGTGATACGCCGGGCCGCCTGCGCGGGATCGGGGATCATATCTCCTTCACAGGGCAAAGAGCAGCAGCGCAGTCCGCTCATGTCCAGCCACATTTTGTGATTGAAATAAAAGGGGGTGGGCAGAATGATCTCGTCACCATCGCAGCACAAAGAGGCAATGGTCGCGCTGAAGGCTTGATTGCATCCGGATGTTATGGCCACCTGCGCCGCTGTGACGTTTCCATGATACAGCGCGCTGCTGTGACGGGCCAATTCTTCGCGCAGGGCCGGCAGCCCGAGAACCGCCCCATAAAGATGGGTGTCCTCTTCCTCAATGACCTTGGCCATATGCGCCCGCAAAGGCGCCGGCGGCGGGGCGATCGGCGCGGCTTGGCTGACGTTGATCAAAGCGCGCTGTGAAAAGTCTTTGCCTTCCAGCCAGCTATAGGCCTCTACCACGGGTGGGTTGAAGGTTTGCGCGGTGCGGCCCGTCATCCCAGCTGCACCAATGCGTGTTTCTTCTTGCCTTTTGACAGCTTTATCGGCTCTGCAAGATCGCCCGCTTGCAGCACAAGGCCGGTATCGCTGAGCGGCGCGTCATTGAGCTTTGCCCCATCTTCAGCAATCAAGCGCTTCGCCTCTTTGCCACTGTTGGCCAAACCGGATTTCACCAAAAGTTGAACGATGGAAATGCCATCTGTGATATCGGCGGCATTAAGGGTCAGCGTGGGCAAATCATCACCCGTGCCGCCTTTTTCGAAGACGTCGCGTGCGGTGGCTTCTGCCGTCCTTGCAGCCTCAGCCCCATGCAGCAAACCTGTGACTTCATTGGCCAAAATGATTTTTGCGCTGTTGATCTCTGAGCCTTGCAAGGCCCCAAGACGTTCGCATTCCTCAATCGGCAGCTCGGTGTAAAGTTTCAAAAACCGCCCCGTGTCCGCATCGGTGGTGTTGCGCCAAAATTGCCAAAACTCATAGGCAGAGAGCATATCGGCATTGAGCCAGACGGCACCATTTTGGGATTTGCCCATCTTCTTACCATCGGATGTGGTCATCAGCTGTGAGGTAAGGCCGTAAATCTCATGGTTCAGCACCCGGCGGGTGAGGTCAATCCCATTGACGATATTGCCCCATTGATCAGAGCCGCCCATTTGAAAGAGGCACCCATATCGGCGGTTCAGCTCTAAAAAATCATAGGCTTGTAAAATCATATAGTTGAACTCAAGAAAGCTCAAAGATTGTTCCCGATCGATGCGCGATTTGACCGATTCAAAGCTCAACATCCGATTGACCGAAAAATGCCGGCCAATGTCGCGCAAGAAATCTAGGTAATTGAGACTGTCGAGCCATTCGGCATTGTTGAGCATCAAGGCTCCGGTTGGGCCGTCGTCATAGCTGATATAGCTCTCGAAAACTTTTTTGATTCCGGCGATGTTGCTGTCAATTTGCGCCTCTGTGAGCAGGGGGCGTTCATCGGCGCGGAATGACGGATCACCCACCTTTGTTGTGCCGCCGCCCATGAGGGTGATGGGCTTATGTCCGGTTTTTTGCAGCCAGCGCAGCATCATAATCTGGATCAAACTGCCAACATGCAGTGATTTCGCCGTGGCATCAAATCCGATATAGGCTGGTGTCACCCCGCGGCTCAAGGCGTCATCGAGGCCTTGATAATCTGTGCAATCGGCAAGAAAGCCACGTTGCATCATGACAGCCATGAATTCTGATTTAGGGTGATATGTCATTGATCTCTTGTTCCTCCAAGGCCTTCGGGTCAGTGTATAGTCAAAGCCAATACATAGGGAAAGAGCATGGGCGTTAATAAGCCAATTTGGGTGACGGGTTTCATGTCGGGCACCTCGCTGGATGGGGTGGATGCGGCCTGCCTTTTGACAGATGGGGTGGATATTCGCGAATTCGGCCCCAGTGCCTATCGCCCCTACAGCGCAGCGGAGCGCCAGATGCTACAAAACGCGTTGGGAAAATGGCCCGGCGCGCCCGGGCTGGAGCCGGTATCGGAGTTGATTTTGGCGGCGCATCTGGAGGCGTGGTCGCACTTGCCGCCGGCGGAGCTGATTGGGTTTCATGGACAAACACTGTGCCACGATCCGCAAAATTTTCGCACGCATCAGCTGGGCAGTGGCGTAGAATTTGCCCGGCGCGCCGGCACGGCTGTTGCTTGGGATTTTCGCTCTGAGGATGTGGCCTGCGGTGGCCAGGGTGCGCCCTTGGCGCCGATATTTCATTGGGCATTGGCGCGCTACAAGAGAATAGAAGAGCCTATGGCGATTGTGAATCTCGGCGGTGTTGGCAATCTCACCTGGATCGACGCCCGCTTGCCAGCCGAACAGGGCCTGCTGGCCTTTGATACGGGCCCGGCCAATGCGCCCTTGAATGACTTCATGGTGAAGACCACTGGACAGCCCTATGATGCGGGCGGGGCTTTGGCGGCGTCCGGTCGGGTGGATGAAGAGCTCGTCGCCCTCTTTTTGCAGCGGCCATATTTTTCGCGTGCCGCACCGAAATCTTTGGATCGCGACAGTTTTAGCGACGTGTTGGAGCTGGTGGCGCAGCTGGCCTCGGCGGATGCAGCCGCAACGCTGACCGCCCTATGCGTCGCGGCAATTGAGGCGGCCCTGCCGCTCATGCCGGTTCAACCCAAACAGGTTTGGATCAGTGGCGGAGGCCGAAAAAACAGTGAAATAATGCGGAAATTGGCGCTGAAATTGCCGATGAAAGTGCATGACATTGATGATATCGGCTTGGATGGCGATATGCTCGAAGCCCAGGCCTTCGCCTATCTCGCGGCCCGCGTTGCACGCGGTCTGGCGACGTCATTTCCCGCCACAACCGCGACCAAAGCGCCGCTCTGTGGTGGAAAGATCAGCCTGCCTTAGACAGGCAGGGGAGGGGCATTGCGGCTTTAACCAAGGGCGGGAATTGCCAATATCGCCTCAAATCCCGCCCGTTAGAACATTGCCGCCTCAAGATTTAAGGATCGAGCGCCCGGCATAGATGGCGGTGTCTCCCAACTCTTCCTCAATGCGGATCAGCTGGTTGTATTTGGCCAGCCGGTCAGACCGCGCCAGTGAGCCAGTTTTGATCTGCCCGCAGTTGGTGGCAACGGCCAAATCAGCGATGGTCGCGTCTTCGGTCTCGCCAGAGCGATGGCTCATCACATTGGTAAAGCCCGCACGATGCGCCATTTCTACGGCCCGCATGGTCTCGGTCAGCGATCCAATTTGGTTGACTTTCACCAGCATAGAGTTCGCGGATCCCCGCTCAATGCCCATGGCCAAGCGCTCTGGGTTGGTGACAAAAAGATCGTCTCCCACCAATTGGCACCGATCCCCTAGGGTCTCAGTCAAAAGTTTCCAGCCGTCCCAATCATCTTCATCACAGCCATCTTCAATGCTGATGATTGGGTAATCATCCACCAAGGCGGCCAGATAGGCGACATTTTCCGCAGAGTTGAGCGATTTACCTTCGCCTTTCATCTCATAGATGCCATTTTTGCAATATTCGCTGGCCGCGCAATCTAAGGCGAGATAGATGTCTTCGCCGGGCTTGTAGCCGGCCTTCTCAATGGCCTGCATGATGAAATCCAAAGCTGCCCGCGACGACGAAATATTGGGGGCAAAACCGCCCTCATCGCCGATACCTGTGGAAAGCCCCGCGGCAATGAGATCAGCCTTGAGCGTATGAAAAACTTCTGCACCCATGCGAACCGCATCGCGGATGTTTTCAGCGGCAACCGGCATGATCATGAATTCTTGGATATCTATCGGGTTATCCGCATGTTCGCCGCCATTCAAAATATTCATCATGGGCACAGGCAACACCCGTGCGGATGTGCCACCGACGTAGCGATACAGCGGCTGGCCGCAATAGTCCGCAGCGGCTTTGGCGACGGCCAAGGAGACTCCCAAAATCGCATTGGCGCCCAAGCGCGCTTTGTTGGACGTGCCGTCCATTTCGATCATGGCCTGGTCAATTGCGACCTGTTCATCGGCTTCAAAGCCAACCAACGCATCTGCAATTTCTCCGTTCACATTTTCAACCGCTGTCAACACTCCTTTGCCTTTATAGCGATCTTTATCGCCATCGCGCAGCTCAACGGCCTCATAAGCACCGGTTGAGGCTCCCGATGGGACGGCCGCGCGGCCGAGGGTGCCATCTTCTAAGATCACATCGACCTCAACCGTAGGGTTGCCCCGGCTGTCAAGAATTTCGCGGGCGTGGATATCGATAATCGTGGACATAGATGCAACTCCGGTAAAGTTCAGTTGCGCGCGGTTTAACAAGTGGGGGCTGCGGGCGAAAGAGCGTTTTGACGCAAATCTATCGCAGTTGGGATTCGCGCCACAGGGCGTAGAGGCCCGAGAGAACGACAATGGCTGAGCCGATGAGTGTCCAGTGATCCAGCACTTCGCCAAAATACCAAACGCCGATGGCCACACCAAATACCAAACGTGAATAGCGAAAGGGCACCACAGCGGAGACTTCGCCGATGCGCATGGCGGCGATGATGCAATAATAGCCCCCGATGGCGATCAAAATGCTGACCACAATCAGTAGGGAGTCTGTTGGTGTGGGCACAATAAGGCGGGGATCGAAGATCAAAAGAATCAGCCCCGCTGGAATGGTCGCGCCAAAACCCAATGTCGCTAGTGCCAAACTGGGTGTGGATTTGGCGATACGCCGGGTCGCCACATCGCGCGCAGACAGGCCAATCACCCCCATGAGTGCCAAAAGGGCGGAGGCCTCAAAAGTCGCAGACCAAGGACGTAGGATCACGGCAACGCCCAAGAGCCCGACAAGAATAGCAGACCAACGCCGGATCCCAACTTTCTCACGCAACATCACAGCAGCGCCTAAGGTCACCAGCAGCGGGCTGACCTGAATGATGGCGGAGACGGTGGTGATGGGCACCAAAGCTAAAGAGAGCACAAAAAATGCCGTGCCGACCAGCTCTGACAGCGTACGGCCAATGACCCAGGGGTTGCGTATCATCTCAGCGGTCACACCCTCGCCTTTTTGGCGGCTCCAGATAAAAAAACCCAAAGTTCCGCCCAAGCCAATCATCAATAGGATTTGGCCCGAGGCCAGGCGGGTGGAGAGAAGTTTGATCAACGAATCTTCCACCGCAAAAGCGGCCATGGCCAGAGTGATAAAACCTATACCGAGAAGATTTTCGCGTTTTATGGTTTCAGACATTTTCGCCGCGCTTAATTGGCACGCCGTATAGCTCCAAACGATGTCCTTTAAGGCGATAGCCCAAGCGCTCTGCAATTTTTTCTTGCAACGCTTCAATATCCGGGTCGATAAATTCAATCACCTCGCCGCTGTTCATATCTATCAAGTGATCGTGATGATCACGCTCTGCATCCTCATAGCGCGCCCGACCATCGCCAAATTCTAATTTTTCCAGAATGCCTGATTCCTCAAACAATTTGACGGAGCGGTAGACTGTCGCGATGGATATCCGTGGATCCAGTTTCAGCGCGCGGGCATAGAGCTCTTCTACGTCGGGATGATCTTGCGAGTCTTCCAAGACTTGAGCAACGATGCGACGTTGCTCGGTCATGCGCAGCCCATTTTGTGCGCATCTTTGAATTATGTTTTTCGCCATATGGTCACCCACGCCCCAAATGCCCGGCCAACCTTAGCGCGGATCAGGATTATCGCCCAGCCGCCGGGCCATTGGCGCAACGGTGGGGTCTTTTACGATGATCGAGAACAAAACCACAATATAGGTTACGGTTGAAATTAGCGGTTTGACTTCAAGTTCTAGCACAAAGACGGTCAAAGCCACTGAAATACCGCAATAAATTATTCCGAGCCTATAATCGACACAATGGCTTGCAAGACCTCGCAAAATCTATGCGGGCGGCGATGATCGACACATCGGTCATGCAAAAGTCTTATTGGTGGGCGTCACAGGCGTGGAAAACCTTCCATCTCGTGTCATATTAAGTGCCGCAAAAAGTTTGTGTTACAACCTCTTGCGGATCAGGGGCCGCGATGAATCTGGGGGTGTCACAGTGCGAAAATGGTGCCTTAAGCGCCTCATGCAGCGCGTGAAACAGCTGCATATCGCCGGCGACTGCCTCGGAGATCATGGCCTCCATCAGATGATTGCGTGGGATAATGGCCGGGTTGACCTGGGCCAATGCGCCCTGCGCGGGTCCGGCCGCCTGCCAACGGGCGTGCCAATCGGCAAAATCAGGATGGGCACCCAGATACGCTTGGCTTTTCCCCGTGGCCAAGGCGCGAAAACACAGCGTGTAATCTGCGCCAATATTGGCCATCATTCTCAGCAACCCATCGACCAGAACGCCCGTTTCTTCGCTGGGTGTCAAACCGATCTTGCGGGCAAAAACCGCAGCATATTCTCTGTCGAAAATATCGCCAAAGCCCTGCACAATTTCGGTAAAGCGGGCGATGCTGGCCTCGCGATCCTCAGTGAGGGGCAGCAGCGCCGTGGCCAGTTGAGCCATATTCCACGCAGCCAAATTTGGCTGATTTCCATAGGCATAGCGACCCTGCCGATCAATCGAGCTAAAGGTCTTCATCGGCACAAACTCATCCATAAACGCACAGGGGCCATAATCAATTGTGATCCCCCCCACATGGCTGTTGTCTGTGTTCATCACCCCGTGGATAAAGCCCAGTCCCATCCATTGCGCAACAAGGCGTGCTTGTGCGGCCACGGCTGCGCTCAAAAACTGTTCGACCGTTTGGGCTTTTTGATAATGCCGCTCTATGGCTTGCTGCAAGAGCGCTTCTAGCGCTTGGGTATCATCGCGGGCCGCGAAATATTGAAATGTACCCACCCGGATATGGCTTGAGGCTGTTCTGCAGATGACCGCGCCGGGCAGGGGGCCTTGTTCACGCAGTATCGTCTCACCGGTGGCAACCGCGGCTAGGGCGCGGGTCGTTGGAATGCCGAGCGCATGCATGGCCTCAGAGATCAGATATTCGCGCAGGACCGGCCCATACCAAGCCCGCCCATCGCCATTGCGTGACCAGGCCGTGCGTCCGGCCCCTTTGAGTTGAATGTCAAAGCGTCCCTGTGGCCCGATGACCTCGCCCAAAAGCACCGCCCGCCCATCGCCCAGCTGCGGGTTCCAATGGCCAAATTGATGGCCCGCATAGGCTTGGGCTATCGGATCTGCGCCCTGAGGAATTTGATTGCCCGCCATAAACAGCGGCCAGTCTTCACCAAAGGTGATGCCCAACTCCTCGGCATGTTCCGCATTGAGCATCAAAGCTTTCGGAGCTGCAACTGGCACAGGCGCTTGGCGTGTGAACATTTGCGCCGGTAGGGCTGCATAGCTGTTGTTCCAATCGGCCTGCATCACAAGCGCGCCAAGCGTTGGGTAATGAGCTCAAAATATTTCTCCGCATCGATATGCCCGAGAAACATTGCATTGGCCGGACGATCCGTGACGCGCCACCAATCGGCAACTGTCATGCCGCGGGTCAGCTCGGATTGGGTTTCAATCTCCACATTGATCTTCCGTCCCGAGAAGAGCTCCGGCGCGATCAGATAGGCAATGACACATGGATCATGCAGCGGCGCGCCTTCGGAGCCATATTTCTGGGTATCAAACCGTTCAAAGAATTCCGTCCAGCCGGCCACCACGTCGCAGACCGGATGGTTTTGGGCGCGCAGCGCAGAACTCCAAGCCGGGCTGGTCAGTGCCTTATGGGTCACATCCAGGGGGGCTACAACCAAATCCAAGCCAGATTGAAACACCAATTGAGCTGCTTCCGGGTCGACAAAGATGTTAAATTCAGCGGCGGGTGTGATATTGCCAACCTCAAAATAGGCCCCCCCCATCAAGACAACCTGCGCGATGCGATCGGCGATATCAGGCGCGCGCTCAAGGGCGGTGGCGATATTTGTCAGCGGGCCTAGCGGGCACAGGGTGATGGTTTTTGGCGGCGCGGCGCGGAGGCTGTCGATTATAAAGTCTACGGCATGGGTGCTTTGCACTGCCATCACAGGCGCGGGCAGCGGTGCCCCATCCAACCCGCTGTCCCCATGCACATGTTCTGCCGTGACCAAACCGCGGCCCATAGGGCGGTGACACCCGGCAAACACTGGTATATCGGCGCGCTCTGCCAATTCACAAACCTGCCGCGCATTGTAGCTTGTGCGCTCTAAAGGCACATTGCCCGCAACGCAGGTCAGGCCCAGAACGTTGAGCTCCTCAGACGCCAAGGCCAGTAAGATTGCGACCGCATCATCTTGGCCAGGGTCCGTATCAATAATGATGTCGCGGCACATTGGCTGACCTCGCTGCGCGGTTATGGAGAAACTTTTGACCCTTACTTTTCAGTCTGCTTTATCAGTCGGTCCCGCGATAGGGCTGCACATACTGCAACGCCATATCCCATGGAAAGAAGATCCAAGTGTCTTGGCTAACTTCCGTGATGAACGTATCAACCATCGGCCGGCCTTGTGGTTTGGCATAGACCGTAGCGAAATGGGCCTTGGGGTATTCTGAGCGCACCAGCTCCAGGGTTTTTCCACTGTCAACCAAATCATCAATAATCAAAATACCTGCCCCATCGCCCATTAGGTCAGCATCTGGTGCCTTGAGGATGACGGCATCGGCGCGTTCTTGATGATGATAACTTTTCACGCTGACCGTATCGACATTGCGCACGTCCAATTCTCGCGCCACAATCATCGCTGGGGCCATTCCGCCGCGTGTGATCGCCACAATTGCGCGCCATGCGCCATCTTCCGGACCTTTGCCATCGAGGCGCCAGGCCAGTGCCCGCGAATCTCGGTGCATTTGATCCCAACTGACATGGAAGCCTTTTTCATGTGGTAGACGATCTGACATGATGTTTCCTAACTTTTAAAAACGCTGAACCTGCTATTCAGGCAGCTCAAGACCCTTCATTCCGATGACATGGTAGCCAGCATCGACATGCAGAATTTCTCCCGTCACGCCAGAACCGAGGTCTGACAGCAGATAAAGGGCCGATTTTCCGACTTCCGTCTGGGTCACTGTGCGGCGCAAGGGGCTATTGACTTCATTCCATTTCATAATCTCACGAAAATCGCCAATGCCGGAAGCGGCCAGAGTTTTGATTGTTCCCGCTGAGATCGCGTTAACGCGGATATTATTGCGCCCCAAGTCTTCGGCCAAATAGCGTACGGAGGCCTCTAAAGCCGCCTTTGCCACGCCCATGACATTGTAGTTGGGCATGACTTTTTCGGCCCCGTAATAGGTCATGGTCAGGCAGGATGCGCCGGGTGCCAAAAGCTCCTGGGCCGCTTGCAATATGGCGGTGAAGGAATAGGCGGAAATATCCATCGTCATCAGGAAATTGTCCCGCGACGTGTTGATATACTGTCCACGCAACTCTGATTTGTCTGAAAAACCAATGGCGTGCACGATGAAGTCGATCTGACCCCATGTGTCTTTTGCTTGTGTCATCAAAGTGGCAATTGATTCCGGATCTCCTGCGTCACATTCGGCCACGATGGTCGCATTGAGTTGTTCGGCCAGCGGCAAGACGCGTTTTTTCATCGCGTCTCCCATATAGGTCACACCGATCTCGGCACCCTCGGCGCGCAAAGTCTCTGCGATGCCCCAGGCGATTGATTTATCATTGGCCAGGCCCATGATCAGGCCTCGTTTTCCGGTCATCAGCCCCATTGGACTTTCCCCCATCGAGAATTATATAGGAATTGTCTAAGCGAACACCTTCTATGCATCAACCCAAAGGCCACCTCTGATATGGAAAAAAGAACTGGAATTTTCGAAGGCAACGATCCCTTTGCTCTGGCGCGTGATTGGATGAGTGACGCGGAAGCGGGGGAGTTGAATGACCCAAATGCTATGGCGCTGTCGACCGTTGACGCGTACGGCATGCCCAATGCGCGGATTGTGTTGCTTAAGTCTATCGAGGACGGGGCTTTTGTCTTTTATACTAATTATGAGAGTAAAAAAGCGCACGAAGCCTTTGAAGCCGGGCGCGCAGCCTTTGTAATTCACTGGAAATCTCTGCGTCGACAGATCCGGTGTCGCGGTTTTGTCGAGCGGGAGGATGGTCCGCTGGCAGATGAATATTTTATGAGCCGGTCGCCGCTTTCGCGGATCGGGGCGGTGGCTTCGGTTCAGTCGCAACCACTCGGGTCGCGGCAGGCGTTGATGGATCGTGTGGAAGCTGTTCGTGCAGAGCAGGGCGATTCTGTCACGCGGCCAAGTTTTTGGGGCGGGATCCGCATAACACCTGTTGAGTTAGAGTTCTGGGCCGATGGGGAGGCGCGTCTGCATGATCGATTTCGCTGGGCTCGCGCCACGCCGGAAGCGGCTTGGGATGTCCAACGCTTGTATCCTTGAGCCGACTTTACCTTAGATGAGGCGCGAGACGCCTGTCTTCGCGCGTCATCACAGATGTGTCGCCCACCATGGAGTTCGTCGCAAACGCAGCGCCAGCTCAGGCGCATTAGGCGCATGGATGTTCGAAAATTTCCGTTTTCACGCTGCATATTTGGTTGAGTGCGCCTCTAAATTAATTTAACATATGTTAAGTGTTAGATTATTGAAGTTGTTGATTTAAATTTCGAAATACAAACATGTCCCGAGACACTGTTGATGGCGATTTGGCGCTTACTATAACAATTAAATGGTTTGATCCCGAAAAAGGCTTCGGTTTCATCGTTTCTGATGAGATAGATATGGACATTTTGTCCCATGCAAATGTGCTGCGCAATTTTGGGCAAAGTTCGATTGCGGATGGTGTTGAGGTCAAAGTGGTTGCCCACCGCTCTGATCGGGGAATCCAGGCTTCTGAGGTCTTATGTGTTGCCTCGCCTAGCTCGTTTAATTCCTTTGGCTATGGAGAGATGGACGCGCTGGATGATACGGCCCTGTCGGAAATTACGCTACAGCCTGGGTGGATCAAATGGTTTGATAAGGCCAAGGGTTTTGGCTTCGCCAATGTGTTCGGAAAGTCTGACGACATATTTGTGCATATAGATGTCTTGCGGCGCTGTGGACTTTCGGGTTTGGTTGCTGGTGAAGGGGTAGCCCTGAGAATTGTGGAAGGTAAGCGCGGCCTGATGGCCGTTGCGATCCTAAGCTGGGAGGCGGCGCAGGTAGAATGACCGGACATAGTGCAATCCTCGCTGCGGTTATCTGTTTGATGAGCAGCATAGGGGCCGCGGATTGCAAAGAAGGCCATGTTCACCTATCTGGGCCTTGGGGCAGTGCAAAATTTCACGTCGAGGTGATGGATGATGACCGCGAGCGGGCACGCGGCTTGATGCACAGGCCGCAGCTGGGCAAGTTTTCGGCCATGCTGTTTGTTTATGAGCGTGAGCGCAGCCTGTCTTTTTGGATGAAAAACACGTTGATCGCTTTGGATATATTGTTTTTCGATTCCGCCGGCCGCTTGGTTAATCTTCGCGAAGATGCGATTCCCGGTGATGAGACACCATTGCGTAGCACTGGGCCTGCGCAATATGTATTGGAGATCAACGCGGGGCTTATCGCAGCTCTAAACATTGGTCCGGGCACCGTTTTGAGCCATGCTCGGCTGGCCGTGGACGAAAAAACCCCCGGCTGTGTGTGAAAACCCCTTTTCTTTCTCAAACCAATTGCCTAAAGAAGCCGCAGTGTCGGGGCGTGGCGCAGTCTGGTAGCGCACCTGTTTTGGGTACAGGGGGTCGTGAGTTCGAATCTCGCCGCCCCGACCACTCTTTCAAAAGATTTCGCAATAAAATGCAGCACCTTGCCGAGCATCTGTTTTGCTCGGTCATCGGCGGAGCGCGCCAGCGACGTCAGGCATATCACAAACCCTGTGCGGAAATTCTAAGGGAGCAAAAATTGTTTTGGTGATCCGCAGCTCCAAATGGGGGCCAGGCCTGCCATTTGGCCTAACCCTTGGGATAGAATCTTAGCCGTTTTCTGCGTCAAGCGAATTTTCCCGTAAAAAACGTTAAAAAATCGTTGACCTGCCCGTGGAAACTAGATCAGTTAGTGGTGGCAGTAGGGAAATACACTAAATGTAGTGTCTTATACTAGGCGGCGGGGCCCCTGAACCTAAACAGGTTTCAGAGATCTGCGTGCTGATTTATTGTGTAAAGAGCCGTATTTAAACGGCAAAATGAGGCAGAGATATGAAGATTGAACGGCGTTTCACCAGTCCTAATGAAGATGCATATAGCTCAATTGAGTTCACAAAAACTACAAGCGAGATTCGCAATCCCGATGGCACCGTGGTGTTCCATCTCGCTGATCTCGAGGTCCCAGCGTCGTGGTCGCAGGTTGCATCGGATGTTTTGGCACAGAAGTATTTCCGCAAGGCGGGTGTGCCGTCTGACACCAAGGCTGTGAAAGAATCAGGTATGCCGAGCTTCTTGCGCCGGCGTGTGGCCGCAAAGAACGCGACATTCGGGGGGGAAACCTCCGCCAAGCAAGTCTTTGACCGACTGGCCGGTGCATGGGCCTATTGGGGTTGGAAAGGTGGCTATTTCACCACCGAAGAAGATGCCAGCGCCTATTTCGACGAGATGCGCTATATGCTGGCAACTCAAAGAGCCGCTCCGAACTCACCGCAATGGTTTAACACTGGGCTTCATTGGTCTTATGGGATTGATGGACCGGCACAGGGTCATCACTATGTCGATTATAAGACCGGCAAGCTGACCAAATCGGACAGCAGCTATGAGCATCCCCAGCCGCATGCTTGCTTTATTCAGTCTGTATCTGATGATCTAGTGAATGACGGCGGGATCATGGATCTTTGGGTGCGTGAAGCGCGTTTGTTCAAATACGGCTCGGGCACAGGGACCAACTTCTCTTCGCTGCGCGGCGCCGGTGAGAACCTCTCTGGCGGCGGAAAGTCTTCCGGGCTGATGGGATTTTTGAAAATTGGCGATCGGGCCGCAGGGGCTATTAAATCCGGCGGCACCACCCGCCGGGCGGCAAAAATGGTGATCTGTGATGCTGATCACCCTGATATTGAAGATTTTATCAACTGGAAGGTGATCGAGGAGCAAAAAGTAGCCTCCATCGTGGCCGGCTCCAAAATGCATGAAGAAAAGCTCAATTTGATTTTCGCCGCGATTAAATCTTGGGATGGGGCGGCAACCGACGCCTATGATCCCAAAGTGAACTCTGCTTTGAAAGAGGCGGTGAAAGCGGCAAAGAAAGTGGCCATCCCGGAGACCTATGTCAAACGCGTCTTGGATTACGCAAAGCAAGGTCACACCAGCATCGAATTCCCAACCTATGACACAGATTGGGATTCTGAGGCCTATAATTCGGTTTCTGGACAAAATTCGAACAACTCTATCCGCGTCACAGATGCATTTCTCTATGCGGTGCAAAAAGATGCAGATTGGGAATTGTTGAACCGGACCGATGGATCCGTTGCCAAGACCATAAAGGCGCGCGATCTTTGGGCGCAAGTCGGGCATGCGGCCTGGGCCTGTGCCGATCCAGGAATTCAATACCATGATACGGTCAACGCCTGGCACACCTGCCCAGCTGATGGGGAGATTCGTGGTTCCAACCCCTGTTCGGAATATATGTTCCTCGACGATACAGCTTGTAACCTGGCCTCAATGAATTTGCTGACCTTCTATGAAAACGGCGAATTCCAGGCGGATGACTATGTGCATGCCACACGTCTTTGGACGGTCACCCTTGAGATTAGTGTCTTGATGGCGCAGTTTCCCTCGAAAGAGATCGCGCAACGCTCCTATGAGTTCCGTACGTTGGGTCTGGGCTATGCCAACATCGGCGGCCTATTGATGAATATGGGTTTTGGCTATGACAGTGATGAGGGCAGGGCGCTTTGCGGTGCGCTGACAGCTGTGATGACCGGCGTGGCCTACGCCACTTCAGCCGAAATGGCTGGCGAGTTAGGATCCTTCCCAGGGTATAAGAAAAATTCTGATAGCATGCTGCGTGTCATGCGCAACCATCGCAATGCGGCCTATGGTGAAAGCGACGGCTATGAAGCTCTTGCGATCAAGCCCGTGCCGCTCGATCATGCCAATTGCCCAGATCAAAGCCTGGTCGCCTTATCCAAACAGAGCTGGGATACAGCGATCGCCCTGGGCGAGAAGCACGGCTATCGCAATGCGCAAGCCACGGTGATTGCCCCAACCGGCACGATTGGTCTGGTCATGGATTGCGACACAACAGGGATCGAACCAGATTTCGCTTTGGTGAAGTTCAAGAAACTTGCGGGTGGTGGATACTTCAAGATCATCAACCGATCGGTGCCGGCCGCATTGGCCAAACAAGGCTATCGCAGTAATGAAGTCGAAGAGATCGTTAGCTATGCTGTAGGTCATGGATCGCTCGGCAACGCGCCTGGTATTAATCACACGGCTTTGATCGGACATGGCTTCGGTCAGGCTGAAATTGACAAGATAGAGTCTGCTTTGCCATCAGCCTTCGACATCCGCTTTGTGTTCAATCAATGGACATTGGGCGCAGAGTTCTGCACTGGTGTTTTGGGTATTCCAGCCGCCAAGCTCATGGATCCAAGTTTCGATCTGCTCACGCATTTGGGCTTTAGCCGTGTGGAGATTGACGCGGCCAATGACCACGTTTGTGGTACAATGACCTTGGAAGGTGCGCCGCATCTGAAACAAGAGCATTACAGCATCTTCGATTGTGCAAACCCTTGCGGCAAAAAGGGCAAAAGATATCTGAGCGTGAACAGCCACATCTACATGATGGCCGCAGCACAATCCTTTATCTCAGGCGCAATTTCCAAAACCATCAATATGCCAAATGATGCAACCATCGAGGAGTGTCAGGCGGCCTATGAATTGAGCTGGTCGTTAGGGATCAAGGCCAACGCATTGTATCGCGATGGCTCCAAACTGTCTCAACCTCTGGCCGCTTCGCTTGTCGAAGATGATGAGGAAGCCGAAGAGGTGCTCGCCACCGGTTCCGCGCAGGAAAAAGCAGCGGTTTTGGCCGAAAAAATTGTGGAGAAAGTTGTGATCAAAGAGGTGATCCGCTCCAACCGCGAGAAAATGCCGCAACGGCGCCGGGGCTATACGCAAAAGGCGATTGTTGGCGGGCATAAGGTCTATCTGCGCACTGGTGAATATGAGGATGGCCAATTGGGCGAAATCTTCATTGATATGCACAAAGAGGGTGCGGGATTCCGCGCGATGATGAATAATTTCGCCATCGCGGTCTCGGTCGGCCTGCAATATGGTGTGCCGCTCGATGAATTCGTGGATGCTTTCACCTTTACTAGATTTGAGCCAGCTGGGATGGTGCAGGGCAACGACAGCATAAAGAATGCGACTTCCATTTTGGATTATATCTTCCGGGAATTGGCGGTATCCTATCTTGACCGTGAAGATCTGGCCCATGTCAAACCCGAGGGCGCATCATTTGATGATATCGGCCGCGGGGAGGAGGAGGGCGCATCCAACCTGCGTGCTGTTGAAGATAGCAAAGCGGCCAAGGGGATAGAAGTGCTCAAGCAAATGGTTTCCACAGGCTATCACCGCAATCGTGTGCCACAAGATTTTGTGGTCTATCAGGGCGGTCAAATGCAAGGCGCTGTCTCCGAAGCGGCCATGCCAATGGATGCCGCGCTGGATACGGCTGTTGCCATGGCAACACGCGGATCCGACGTGTCGGCTGCCGCGGTTATGGATGATCGGACCAAAGCAAAAATGCAGGGCTATGAAGGCGATCCATGCGGTGAATGTGGCAATTATACCTTGGTGCGCAACGGCACCTGTATGAAATGCAACACCTGTGGCGGCACATCTGGCTGTAGCTAAGGCCATAGGATGGCAAAAATGGGGCTGGCTTCGGCTGGCCCCTTTTTTATGAGTCGCAGATTGCCGAAAAGGCAGTCATTTTGAATGTATTATCGAAAAATCACCCTTGGCGCTTATTCCTTGGATTGATAGGCTTTGAAAAAAGTCTAACTGGAAATCATGCGTCATACCGTTCCCATAGCGTCACAATTCTACGTCACAGCCCCGCAGCCTTGTCCCTATCTCGAGGACCGGATGGAGCGAAAGCTATTCACCTCTTTGCAAGGAATGGATGCGGGAGTTTTGAATAATAGTTTGTCAAAACAAGGGTTCAGGCGGTCGCAAAATGTTCTGTATCGCCCAGCCTGCGCCTCTTGCTCGGCCTGCCTTTCGGCACGGATCGATGTTGCCAAATTTGCGCCCAGCAGGTCACAAAAGCGGATATTGAGGCGTAACGCCTCGCTGCGCCGCTGGCGCATTGCCCCTTGGGCCACCGAGCAGCAATATGATCTGTTTCGCAGCTACCTTGATGCGCGCCATGCGCAGGGCGGCATGGCCGATATGGATATTTTCGAATTCGCCTCGATGATCGAAGAAACCCCTGTGACCAGCCGCGTTATGGAATATACGCAGTCGGACGGTGAGCTAACGGCGGTTTGTCTGACAGATATCTTCGATGATGGTCTGTCATTGGTCTATAGTTTCTTTGATACATCGCGGCCGCAAGACTCGATTGGCACCTATATAATCCTTGATCACATTGAGATGGCGCGTGAAACTGGCTTGCCCTATGTCTATCTCGGCTATTGGGTGCCTGGCAGTCCAAAAATGGACTATAAGGCGCGTTTCAAAGGCGTTGAGATTTTTCGAGATGGCCAATGGCGTCAGCTTGATCCTAAGGATGATTTCAGCCACGATAAAAATCTGAGTGAGATCAAATCTATCTCTGAGCAGGTCGCTCAAATCGCTATGCCTGAGGTGAGACATAGCCACGAGACTTGAGCCTGTCTCGTGAAATAAGCGTATTGTGTAAATAAAGGGCGCCCGATGGGGAGCCCTTTTGGGTAAGAATTATCGAAGCTACCCCGCCAAGAGGTTGGGGATGATCGTGACGACCCATGGGAACCAGAACAAGAGCAACAGCCCTAAAACTTGGATCAACACAAAGGGGATAACACCGCGGTAGATATGCCCGGTTGTGACCTCTTTGGGCGCGACACCGCGAAGGTAAAACAGCGCGAAGCCAAAAGGCGGCGTCAAGAATGAGGTCTGCAAGTTAACCGCAATCATGATAGTCACCCATTTTGGATCCATTGTTCCGCCATAGATCACAGGGCCAACAATGGGGATCACGATATATATGATCTCAAGAAAATCGAGGACAAAGCCAAGCACAAAGAGAACCAGCATCACGATCAAGAAGACTGTGAATTCACTGTCAAAGCTCTTGAGGAAGTCTTGGATATAGTGTTCGCCTCCAAAACTAATCACCACCAGGTTGAGCAACTGCGACCCAATCAGAATGGTGAAGACCATAGAGGTCACCTTCGCCGTCTCGCGCACCACCGGGCTTAGAACGCCCGAGCGGAACAATGTCCAACACGCATAGAGCAGCCCAAAGAGCGCATAGAGATAGGCGGCCTGAGCGACGAAAAACGCAATCCAGCTTTCCACGGACACCGCATCTTGCCGCACACGCAGGTCAAAGTTCATCCCGACCAGGAGCATAATCACTAATGCAAAGGCCGAACCGATGATGATCTTGGGAGATTTATTCTCATCTTTTAACTTGCGGAAGGCGGCCAGCATGATCGCGCCGCCGGCACCAAGAGCCGCAGCGGGCGTTGGGTTGGTGATGCCACCAAGTATTGAGCCCAGCACCGCAACGATCAGAATAAGCGGTGGGAATACCACGCGGATCAACTCATTTTCCGCCAGACGCGCCACCGCACTGCGCAGCCCATAGAATATCAGCGCCATCGGCAGCAACATAAGTATTAAGGTGAGACCCGCCGATGTGCGTGGACTGACCAAAACGATATCTAACAGCAACGCTAACCCCACCCCGGCAAAGCCGATGGCCAGCGTCCTGAAGTCCTGCCGCGGCGCCACGCCGCGCGCTGTGGTGAGGCACAGTGTCGCCAGGATCAAACCAATCGCAATCCCGAGCCCAATGGGGGCTGCATCCGCGACACGCTGCGAGATCTTATCTTCAATCTCTTGGTCCGACAGGGCCCTGCTTTCCACCACGCCGCCTGCGTCCGCTATGGCTTGCTGTTCTGAAAGTGCCAGATCCCAAGCCTCTTGCCCGTGCAACTCGATCATCGCTGCTTGGCACTCAGGCCCAACATTGGTGCGTAGAGAAGCGCCTTGTGACAATTCGGAACGTGATGAAACCGAGATATCTTGCGAGCCAATCATATTGGCCTGCCCGAGAAGGATGGCCCCACCGATTAAGGCGATGGGAGCGGCCAGGAACCATTGCAGCGCGTGATTTCGGCCAATGGAGTCGCCGGGTCCGCCGCTTGTTTGCACCGCCGGTGCCTTGGATGGGTTGATCAGCGCATAGACAAAAGCATAGCCCGCATATAGGCCGGCCAGCAAAATTCCAGGCAAAAGCGCTGCTTGGAACAAGGTGCCGACAGAGACCACCGCCGGTTCTCCGAGATAGGTCAAAGCATCGGTACAGCCCAAAGACTGTGCCCGCACCTCTTGGGCCCGCGAGTAAAGATCACCAGCGAGCGTGCCGAGCAAGACAATTACAATAGAGGGCGGAATGATCTGCCCCAAGGTTCCAGAGGCAGCGATGACGCCGGTGGAGAGCTCAGCCGAGTAGCCATTGCGCAGCATGGTTGGCAGGCTGAGCAACCCCATGGTGACAACCGTCGCACCAACAATGCCGGTCGAGGCGGCCAAGAATGCGCCCACGACAACAACAGATACGGCCAGACCACCGGGCAGGGGACCAAACACCCGCGCCATAGTGGTCAATAGATCATTGGCGATCTTAGAGCGTTCCAAAGTGATGCCCATCAAAACAAACATCAAAACCGCCAGAAGTGTCTCGATCGATTGTCCCGCCAGGACCCGCTCGTTGATCCGGTTTACAATGAAAGACACATTCCGGTCTAGGGCCACTTCCCATCCGTTTGAGAAGACAGGCACCTCGATGCGTGGCAAGTCCGGGTATCGGAAAACGCTGACGGTATCGGCCTTAATTCCTTGGCCCATCAGCGCACCAAATTCAGCGGATGATTTGTCAATCGCTTGGTGGATCAACAGCCCGCTGCTGTCTAAGGCGGCGATAATGCCAAAAGAGATGACCGCTGCGCCGCCAATGGCAAATGCCACTGGAAAGCCGGAGAGAATTCCGCCGAATAGACATAAAAAGACGATCAACAGGCCGATTTCGACGCCATCTAATCCAAAAATCATAGCTCTAGCCCCTAATGAATGTCTGCGGCCAATTCGGCCTCTTGGTCGCCAAGTTGATCTCGATCGAGGTATTTACCCTCAAAGGCTTCGCCCTCTTTCATCTCCAGATATGACCGGTAGAAAAACGCGACAGCTTGCAAAATGATCATGGCACAGAAGAGCACCAGCAATATTTTGAAGAGAAAATATGCGTTGAACCCATTGGGGGAAAATCCGATTGTTTCAACATTCCACTTAAAGGCCCGTGATTTTCCATCAACCAGTCGTTGCAGCGTGTCACTGGCGGACACTTTTGGCGTGACGAGGTGACGCCAAAGGAAATACCAAGAGTACATCCAGGTGAGCACCGCTGCAGGGACCATGAAAAGCAGGCTGCCAAACATATCAATGATCCGCTTGGTGCGGAAGCTGACGACCGAATAAATCAAATCTACCCGAACATGCCCACCTTGCACAAAGGTGTAGGCGGCGCAAAGACATACGATCATCGCGTTGTAAAACTTAAGTTCTTCAGCGTACCAGCTGATATCTTTGCTTAATCCAACGCCAAATCCGAAGGTGATTTGTGCCTCGAGGAAAATCCGTTGAATGAAGACAATTACAATTTGCTGTAACACCATCAAAAGGCCAGCCCAAGCCGCAAAGCGGCCTACGGTATTGGCAAATCCCTCCAAGACGCGGACGGTGCCCCAAAGGATGGCATTGCGCCACAGGCCTAGAGCCGTAACAGTAAGAAATAAGGCGAGCACTGCGAAAAACAGCTCTTGTGAGGCACCATAATAGATGAACCGCATGACCGCTTTGCCCTCGGTCCAGTCGAGCCACAGAGCAGGATGTGTAATCGCATAGCAAATATTGTAGAAAGCCATCACGAGGCTTTGAAAAAACCAGATCAACCAGTCCACCAGCTGTCCCCCTAAATCTTTGCACCCTTAACCCGAATGCCGGGTGTAAAAAAGGGCCCTGATATCTCAGGGCCCTTTATAAAGATTTAGCCGTTGGCCAAAACGCGGTTGCGCTGAGACACGAATTCACCGTCAGATTTCAAAATCCAATCGGAAGATTTCGCCAAGGATTCATCGAAAGAATTGCGGATACGTGCGAAGAGATCATCGCCCATATTTTCGTCCAAAACCTCTTTCGAAGCGGCACCAAATGCATCCCAAACATCATCGGAGAACTGCAATGTTTGCACACCTTGGGCCTGCAAGCGGGCCAAAGCGGCGCCGTTATTGGCCAGAGTCTGCGACAATTGATAATGCGTGGTGGCTTTGGTTGCATTATCGATGATGGCTTTGTGCTGGTCGGACAAATCGTTCCAAACATCTAAGTTCATGCCACAGGCGAGGCCGGAACCTGGCTCGTGGAAGCCGGCTGTGTAGTATACTTTCGCAACTTCTTGGAAGCCTGCGCGTTCATCGGCAAATGGTCCAACCCACTCAAGACCATCTAAAGCGCCAGAGGAGAGAGCTTGATACAGCTCGCCGCCTGGGATGTTTTGCACAGAAACGCCTAATTTACCCAGAACCTGACCACCAAGGCCTGGCATACGGAAGCGCAGGCCGGCCAAATCTTGGGCCGAATTGATTTCCTTACGGAACCAACCGCCGGACTGCGAGCCGGAGTTGCCGCACAAGAAAGATTTCAGTCCAAAAATGCTGCCCAATTCGTCGTGCAGGTCTTGACCGCCATCATGGTAGTACCAATTGGTCAGCTCTTGCGCCGTTGCGCCAAAGGGAACGGCTGTGTAGAAGGCATAGCCGGGGTGCTGGCCCAGAAAGTAGTAATCTGCTGAGTGATACATATCGGCCTGACCTGAGGTCACGGCGTCAAACACTTCGAATGCACCAACCAACTCACCAGGTGCTTTTTTCTCAATGACCAACTCACCGCCGGACATGGCGTTTACCGCTTCATTGAAATATGATGCTGCATCGTCAAGAACCGCAAAACCGCGGGGCCAGGATGTAACCATTGTTAGCGTGCGCGCATGGCCGCCCGCGATTGCCGGAGCTGCCAGCGAGGACACTGCAGCCGCACTGCCGCCAAGGGCAGAGGCCTTTAGAAAAGAACGACGATCCATTTATTTTCCTCCCATGAAATTATCGAGCGGCATAGAACACGCCTCCGACTGATCGTTAATAGAATTCTAAAGATAACAGCTAAAATCCAACAAACAACCGTATATTGCTTTAAGTCCAAATTTTCGGGAGGCTTTAAAGTGAAAAGCCTTATCGAAAGCTCTGTTGAGCTCCGGGGACGTCACGACGACACGGCGCGCAACGCACAGGTGTATTTGGCTGACTGGCTGGAGCCGCGCGGCCAACACTCTCATCAGCGTGGCGGTTGCGGCTATCAAGGCGGGAAAACCCGCTTTGCATATTTTGCTGCGCATGATCTTGATCGGCAGCTCAGGACCAAATTGCGGCCCGATCTAATCGTGGCCCCATCTAATTGCGGCCCCATTTACGGGGCGCGATCCTGAATTGGGCAGTGTCGCGAAGTGTGGCGTCGGCGCTTACGCGCCTGCGGTGCAGGTCCAGACCTCAGTTTTCGTTACATTTCGCCCCAGACCAACCCCGCCGGATTGGTCTAGGCTTTAGCGCTTAGCGAATGAATGCGATGCGGTAGGCCTTTGTCTGTGTGGCAGCAATCGCCCGTTCCGTATTGGGAGCATCTCCAAATGTTCAATTTAAGCTCAAGGAAATATCAGTGTCCGATGCGCCACCCTTTTGGTGTTGGCCTATAATTGCAGCCAAGGAGTCTTGATCGGTCGCATCGACGGCGGCGCCAAAGCCGAAGACAAAGAGTGTTGCGGTATTGTCATGGCCTCGTCGGCTAAATCCGACCAGGTAGTGAATTTTTTCAAATTGGTAATCTCCAGAGAAGGCATAGTGCTAACTATGATCGTCATCTGTTTCGCGCGAAGTGACGAAATAATGACCGATGGTTGGCGTTTCAAAGCTGGCGACGATGTCATAGGAGGTATCAGTTTTTGTAGGAGTGCGACTTTGGTATCGGACTGTGCCGCTGAACATCCCAGGTGGCATGTCGAAAGTGGAGTAAATTCTCGTATTTTTCTCTTCGTCGTCCCATGTGCGATTAAATGCGCTTATCTTGCAAGTGTCGTATCATATTCGGTTCGAAACCCGTATCCGCGGTTGTCATAGGTATCTCCCTTCTCAGCGGAGACCATGCCCTCGACAAACAATCTGTCCGCCACATGTGATCCAAAAGTGATGTTAGCTTCCTGCGAGCTTGGGTTGTTATCAGAGCTTCGGTGAATAAAGCGCAGCCCATACTGATTGGCCCCAGATTCAAACCCCAGGTTCAGATTATCGCGCCGGGCGGTGTTATTGTTGCGCTCCTGACTTTGATAGCTCAACCGGCTTTCAGAATAGGTCAAACCCGATTTTGATGCGGTTACGGGAATTAAGGTTTTTATTGCCAGCGCTATGCATGTCTGTCTCATCTGTGTCTCCTGCTTCACACGCAGACCAAAGCTCAAAGCTCATAGAGATGCCCCCTGAGCCAGCTGCGGCGTGTCTCGCGCCACTTGGCCTATTGGCTACATAACCTTGCAGTGATGAAAGAATTGCTAATAGCTGAGGCAAAATTTCCATCTGAATCTCAGCATTATTTCGCAGAATGGGACCGGATGAATTGCAATTCTTTCTAGAATGCAGGCTCTTGCGAAATAAAAAACCCCAAACCACCCCTTTTTTGTCAGAAAATTTACAAAACCCGGTTGACGCTCCCAAAAGTGGGCAATAGGTTAACAGCAGAAAAGGAACCCAAGGCATGACCGACATGAAAAAAATCGTAGTCCTGCGGCAAGAGGGCCGCTGTTGATACCATAGCCATGGTATCCGCCTCGCCCATGCCCCCTAAAATTGGGGGCTTTTTTATGCCAAGAATGAAAGTGAATTAAGATGACCCAAACAATGTCTGGCGCAAAGATGGTAGTTCAGGCTCTGATTGATCAAGGGGTGGATACTGTGTTTGGATACCCCGGCGGAGCTGTATTGCCGATTTATGATGAAATTTTTCAACAAAATAGTATCAAGCATTTTTTGGTTCGCCACGAGCAAGGTGCGGTCCATGCTGCGGAAGCCTATGCGCGCTCGACCGGCAAGCCCGGCGTTGTTCTTGTAACCTCGGGCCCGGGCGCAACCAATGCGGTCACTGGCCTAACCGATGCTTTGATGGACAGCATCCCCTTGGTGGTTCTGACAGGGCAGGTGCCGACCTTCATGATCGGCTCCGATGCTTTCCAGGAGGCCGATACCGTTGGCATCACGCGCCCATGTACCAAACACAATTGGCTGGTCAAAGATACGGATGCTTTGGCGCACACGCTTCATAGCGCCTTTCATGTGGCCAGTTCTGGTCGGCCGGGACCGGTTTTGGTCGATATCCCTAAGGATGTGCAATTTGCCAATGGCACCTACGAAGGGCCAGCCAAGATGAAATCGCATTACCAGCCCAAGCTGAAAGGTGATCTTGAGGCGATTACGGCTCTGGTTGCGGCGATGGAGGTTGCGCAGAAGCCCATTTTTTATACCGGAGGCGGGGTCATCAACTCTGGTCCTATTGCCAGCCAATTGTTGCGCGAATTGGTCGCGGCTACAAATTTCCCAATCACCTCGACCCTTATGGGGCTGGGCAGTTACCCAGGCAATGGAGACAACTGGTTGGGCATGCTTGGCATGCACGGTCTGTTTGAGGCGAATATGGCGATGCATGATTGCGATCTGATGATTAATATCGGTGCAAGATTTGATGATCGGATCACTGGGCGGCTTGATGCCTTTAGCCCCGGATCAACCAAAGCGCATATTGATATCGACGCCTCCTCAATCAACAAGGTGATCCATGTTGATATTCCAATCCTAGGTGACGTGGCACATGTTTTAGAGGATATACTCAAAGTATGGAAGGCCCGTGGGCGTAAGACAAATTCTAAGGCGCTGAAAGCCTGGTGGGGGGAAATTGATGATTGGCGCAAAATCCGCTGCCTGGATTATGCGGCCGATAGCAAAGTGATTAAGCCGCAATATGCGCTTGAACGCCTTGAAGCCCTGACGAAAGATCATGATCGTTACATCACCACAGAAGTCGGCCAGCATCAGATGTGGGCCGCACAATATATGAACTTTAATGATCCCAATCGTTGGATGACCTCTGGCGGGCTTGGCACCATGGGATATGGGGTTCCGGCCTCCATTGGCGCGCAGGTGGCCCATCCGGGCAGCTTGGTGATCAATGTGGCCGGCGAGGCCAGCTGGTTGATGAATATGCAAGAAATGGGCACGGCCATGCAGTATGGCTTGCCTGTGAAGCAGTTCATTCTGAACAACGAACGCCTTGGTATGGTGCGCCAGTGGCAAGAGCTGCTGCATGGCGAGCGCTATTCGCAGAGCTGGTCGGAATCCTTGCCCGATTTTGTGAAATTGGCGGAGGCATTTGGTGCCAAGGGCATCCTATGCTCAGATCCGGCAGATCTTGATGAGGCTATTTTGGAAATGCTGGCCTATGACGGCCCGGTGATCTTTGATTGTTTGGTGGAGAAACATGAAAATTGTTTCCCGATGATCCCATCAGGCAAAGCGCATAACGAAATGCTTTTGGGTGACGCGGCCATAAAAGGCGCCATCGACGCCTCTGGCTCGGTTTTGGTTTAGGGAGAGATCACATGAACGCATTGAATATCACCAAAGGCACCTCATCGAAATCTGCCTATAACCTGCGCTCTGGTCATGCGGACTTAACTGAGCGTCATACCTTGGCGGCGCTTGTGGCTAATGAACCGGGTGTTTTGGCGCGCGTCATCGGCCTTTTTTCGGGGCGCGGGTATAATATTGAAAGCCTGACTGTGGCGGAAGTGGACCATCAGGGGCATACGAGTCGAATTACCATTGTCACCAGCGGTACGCCGCAAATCATTGAACAGATCAAAGCGCAGCTGGGTCGGATCATCCCGGTATACGACGTGCATGACCTCACGGTTGAGGGCCCCTCGGTCGAGCGTGAATTGTCTTTGTTCAAAGTCAGCGGTAAGGGCGAAAAGCGTGTTGAGGCCCTGCGCCTCGCGGATGTATTCCGCGCCAATGTGGTCGATAGCACTTTAGATAGCTTCACCTTTGAAGTTGTTGGAAGCCCAGAGAAAATTGATGCTTTTGCAGAGCTGATGCGACCACTTGGACTGTCAGAAATGGCGCGCACGGGCGTGGCGGCTCTCTCGCGCGGTTAAATCCGCAGCCGGCTAATTTGGCTCGGGTGCGATTGTTTCGGTCTGATGTCGTATAAATCGTCAAAAATCGACATTAAAACGTCATTGAGGCGGGTTTTTGGTCGCGTCGGGAAAAGTTTTTCGAAGATTAAGGGCGTAGCTCCGAGGTAAACGGAGATCGCCATGGCTAAAGACTATATACAAACCGATATCACCTCTGTTCAACAACCGGTGGAGCAGGCGAATGGCTTGGCCAATGCCCATTATATAGATCCCGCAACTTTTGCCGAGGAAAGCGAAGCGGTGCTCAAGAGCACATGGGCCGGGCTGGCCGTTGGGGCGGATGTGCCAAATCTGGGTGACGCAAAACCGATCCAATTTCTTGGCATGCCGCTGCTGTTAATTCGCGACAAGGACGGCGAGCTGAGGGTGTTTGAGAATATTTGCCGTCACCGGGGCATGCAATTGCTGCAGGAAGCGAAAACCATCGAAGGAGCAATCCGTTGCCCCTATCACTCCTGGTGCTATTCTACCAAGGGTAAGCTGGTGTCCACCCCGCATGTCGGCGGCGCGGGTCTCAACACCCACCCAAGCATCGTAAAAGACGATCTCGGCTTGAATGAGGTGTGCAGCTATGTCTGGCGGGATGTCGTGTTCATCAATATCTCTGGTGATGCACCGGAATTCACTGAGGTCCATGCCGATCTAATCGCGCGGTGGTCTGAATTTGACGGCCCGCTGTACCATGGCGGCGCAGACAGCCGCTTTGAGTTGGAGCTTGCGGCCAATTACAAGCTGGCGGTCGAAAATTATTGCGAAAGCTATCATCTGCCCTGGGTGCATCCTGGGCTCAACAGCTATTCGCGGCTGGAAGATCACTATAACATCGTCGAATATGGGAAATTCTCTGGTCAGGGCACGCGCGTGTACCGGCAATTTAAGGCCGAAGATGGCTCGACGGCCTTCCCGGATTTCCCTGATCTATCCGAGAAATGGGATGAGGGTGCAGAATATATTAGCGTCTACCCCAATGTGCTGTTGGGCGTGCAGCGTGACCATGCCTTTACCATCGTGCTCGAACCGAAGGCGCATAATAAAACTGTTGAGCATATACATCTGTACTATGCCTCCGACGATACGCTGGCGAAAAACCGTGCGGTGAATACCCGGCAATGGAAAGAGATCTTTGAAGAAGACATTTTCGTGGTCGAGGGTATGCAATCGGGGCGGCACGCGCCTACCTTTGACGGTGGGCGGTTTAGCCCGGTTATGGATGAGCCGACCCATTGCTATCACGATTGGGTCGCGGGAAGGATAGCCCGACATCGTGGCTGAGATGGATGTGGCGCTGGATGCTTTGATTTTGAATGCCCATGCCAAAGATGATCGCGCCGCATTGGTCACGCTTTATAGCCGAGCGGCGGATCTGGCAGAGGATGTCGATACGGAATGCTTCTTTTTAACCTATGCGCATATATTTGCCTTAGAGCTTAACCATCCAAGCCAAGCCAACCTCCGCGCCCGGCTTGTGGCCTACGGGCGGGAGTGAATTGCTGCCGAATGGGGGGGGAGGCACCGAATGTGACCCCCCGGGTTCTAAACGGGCTTACATCTAATCTGACGACTGACGCGCCGCGCGATTAACGACGACGGTTGCCAGAATGAGATCCACCAACCCCTGTTTTCGGGAGGTGATGAGCATCAAGATGATCGAAACAATCTGCAAGCTGGTGGCATAGGCAATCATTGTGCCGATGGTATGCAGCAGAGCATAGAGCCCACCAAACGGGCGATCATGCCTTTGGCGAAATTCAATGCCAGTCATCCGCATGCCAATGGTTGAAGAATAAATTGTAAGTACAAAAAATCGTTAAATAAAAGATA
>Ga0233395_1000116_pt1 | contig 40029 bp, 37 predicted proteins | sample 27DmetaG_FD_186029 | JGI IMG/M metagenome (GOLD analysis project Ga0233395, IMG submission 186029) | Seawater microbial communities from Monterey Bay, California, United States - 27D | ecosystem: Environmental > Aquatic > Marine > Coastal | place: USA: California | collected 2016-10-12 | reverse complement strand
ATTGAGTGCGGATGATCTGACAGAAACATTTGGAACAATCGCACGTTCTGGAACCTCATCATTTTTAGAAGCTATAGGTAAAAATTCTGATAACAAAGACGCAGCAAAAACACTTATTGGTAAGTTTGGTGTGGGTTTCTATTCTGCCTTTATGGTCGCTGAAAAGGTTGTTGCCACAACGAAAAAGGCTGGCGAAGATGAAGCTCACATTTGGGAAAGTGACGGAAAAACCGGTTACACCATCAGTTCATCGAGTGATGCACATGAAACTGGTACCTCGATAAAACTCTTCTTGCGCAAAGATGCCAAAGAGTATGCTGACAGTCAGAGGCTCAAGGCACTCATTAAGAAATATTCAGATCATATTCTTGTACCTATTTTTGTAAGTGCGAAGGATGTAGAAAAAGAACAGGCCAACAGTGGACAAGCGCTTTGGACAAAATCACCTTCTGAAATATCTGCGGAAGAGTATTCAGAATTTTACAAAAGTAGCTTGGGCGTCTTCGATGAACCATTCATCACTCTCCATAACAAGACTGAGGGATCCATAGACTTCACTAATCTGTTGTTCATCCCAAAGACGGCGCCCTTTGATCTGTTTGAACCAGAACGGAAAACAAAAGTCAGCCTTTACATCAATCGTGTGTTTATCAGCCAGGATGTCGATGGAATGGTTCCAACATGGTTACGTTTTGTAAAAGGTATCCTAGATACGACAAGCCTCGATCTAAACGTTAGCAGGGAGATGGTACAGAACAGTCCTGTGATCAGAAAGATCTCAAAGTCTGTCACTAAAAAGATGCTGTCCGAACTGAAAAAGAAGTGGAAAAAGGACGAGGCTGAATACGATGCATTTTGGGAACAATTTGGCAAGGTTATCAAAGAAGGTCTTTACGAGGATTTTGAAAATCGTGAAAAAATCGCAGAAATCACCCGAGTTTATTCGCTTAAACACGAAAAACTCATCAATCTCGATGATTATATCGAAGAAATAGGCGAAAAACAGGACAAGATTTACTATCTAGCAGCCGACTCCCTAAAGCAGGCGAAGTCGAGCCCGCACCTAGAGGGCTTCCAGGCTAAGGGCGTTGATGTTCTTCTCATGACAGATCCCATCGATGCATTTTGGATGTCCCATATGGTTTCCTACAAGGAAAAGGCGTTCTTATCCATCTCACGAGATAAGTATGACCTATCAGAGTTGGATGACGAAGCTGCGGCAGAAAAATTGGATGTCGAAGAAACCAATATCATTGCTGCATTGATCAAAGAGTGCATCACTGACTTGGTAGAAGATGTTAAACCAACATCCGCACTGGTGGATAGTCCCGTGAGGCTAGTAGCAGGTGAAGGTGGACTAGACTTCAACCTGGAACGAATTCTCAAAGCACAAAATCCCGACTTTGAAGGCGGAAAGAAGGTATTGGAGGTGAATTGCAATCATGACCTCGTAAAAAAGATACCATCACTTTCGGCTGATTTGCAAAAAGCCGTAAGCAGGGTTTTATTTGAACAAGCACGGGTCCTAGACGGTGAGATGCCATCAGACCCACAGCAATTTTCAAAAGATCTAATTGCTATAGGCAATGCCCTTTAAGCTAAATAGTAATCATTATTGAACTTCTGTAGCCGCTACCGTATTGAGGCTGCCATCAGATAAACTTGAACACGCGTAAAAGGCACATCAAGTCATTCATCATGCGCCACAGATTTGAGACCACTCAATGAGATCGGCATTGTGCTTTTGCTTCTTAAAATTGTCTCGTGAGAGGAAGCTAGGTTTTCCGTCACCACTATTTCCGGTCCACCGTAGCGCTCCATAACTTTTCTGAAGAATTTCAATGCCGCGTTGCGGTCTCGGCGCTTGCTAACATAACTTTCAAGCACCTCACCTTCGTGATCCACAGCCTGCCAGAGATAGCAGGTTTCTCCTTGGATCTTTACGAAGACCTCATCCAAGTGCCACTGCCAGTTCCAGTAAGAGCGCATCCGACTGACCCACATTCTTCGTATCTCGGCAGCAAGCATCGGACCAAATCTGCTCCACCAAAACCGAACTGTTTAGTGGCTGATCTCAGAGCTCGTTTAAAAGTACTTGGATGGGGGGGGTATCATACGGCGAAGCTATAAAACCGCCCTCCCCGTCTCAAGCTCGTTTTGTCTGACATGACCGCTTCACGCCCTAAATATGTAACGCCATTTATCGAAAGAAGCGACTTGGTTGATTTTATACTAATCTTTTCAATTCAAACTAAAAGATCCTCCAAACTTGCCTTGAATTGCTCCATAAAATCCAATGTTATCATCGAAGCCGTTTGGTGAGTTGGACGCACCAGAGATAGTTGGTGTGGAATATTAGGAGTAAATGGCCGAAAATTCAGTTGGCCATGATATGTTCTCGCATCAAGCTCACTGACAATTGCAACGCCCACGTTACGGGCGACTAACTCACAAGCTCCTGTGAACTGACGGGTCTCAACAATGTGCTTGGGTCTAACTGAATAGTTACGAAAAACTTCATTTAACGCTTGGAAGAAGTAACTATCACGGCGCGCGTGTATCAGACGCTCATTATCAAGTTGTTTGGGTGTTATTGTGGAGAACTCAGAGAACCTATGTGATAGCGGAAAAATGCAGACAGTACGAATGTCCATAGTGATACTTTCAATGGCCGGGTGGCCAGTAAACGCATCGGTAATACCACAATCGTATTGCTCGCCGATGATCCATTCCAAGATCCTCTCAGGGCGATCAGGTTCAATTGTTATAGTCACGTCAGGCCGTCTTTCTAAAAAGCTTGCGACAACATTTGGTAAATGGCTTGTTGCAAATCCTGGAAGGCAAGCAACCCTTAGGTGACCCGCCCGCCGCGCGGTGAGATCTTTCGAGGTGTATTGAATGTGATCCATTAACTCGATCACCCGACTAATATCAGGTAGGATATAACGCGTTTCTTTCGAAGGTATAAGCAACCCATCCTTTCGATCAAATAGAGAAAATCCAAATAATTCAGTTAGATCTGAAATTACTCTGCTGACGGCAGGCTGTGAAATCCCAAGGCTCTGCGCAGCGCGTGTCATGCTGCCGCAATCTGCGACACTTTTTAATACCTTGAGCTGTCTAAATTTAGCTGCCGATGCCACAAAAAATCCTCTGATCTAACAGTTATACAAATATAATATAACAATTGGTTATGAATTTCTAGTTTAATTTCTGTTGATTTATAAGAAAGTCTTGTTAGCCTGAATTAACCGATGTCGAGTCGGGAGCACTTCTTGGGAGGAAACAATGAAAAAAATATCGATCGGCGCACTCGCCGTCAGCTCAACGCTTTTGTCGCCAATTGCTGCTTATGCAGAAACTGAAGTACATTTTTGGCATGCCTTCACTGGTCGTCTGGGTGAACTGGTTGCAGCACAAGTTGAAGACTTCAATACAAGCCAGGACAAATACACAGTGGTTCAATCCCACAAAGGCAACTATTCAGAAACTTTAAACGCAGGCATTGCCGCATTCCGCGCCGGTGAACAACCGCAGATCTTGATGGTGTTTGAAGTTGGAACGGCCACAATGATGGCTGCAAAAGGCGCAACACGCCCTGTTTACGAAGTAATGGCCGCGAGTGGTGCAGAATTTGATCAAGATGCCTACATTGGCGCGGTAAAGGGCTACTACACCTCAACTGACGGTGATATGTTGTCTTTGCCGTTCAACGCATCTACGCCGGTTCTTTGGGTCAACCGTGACGCATTTAAAGCCGCCGGCGTTGACCCCGACACAGACCTCTCTACTTGGCAAAACGTAGATAAAACACTGACCGCCCTTAAAGCTGGCGGCTCAGACTGTCCTTTAGTCACTGCATGGCAGAGCTGGATCCATCTCGAAAATTTCTCAGCATATCACGATGTTCCATTTGCATCTAAAGACAACGGCTTCTCTGGACTGGATACTGAACTGCAAGTCAACGGAGACGCACAAATTGCCCATCTAACTGCAATGGGCCAATGGGCCAAAGATGGCAAATTTATTTACACGGGCCGTCGTAACGAAGGGGGCGCAAATTTCCGCGCCGGTGAATGTGCTTTGTTTACCGAAAGCTCCGCTGGCTACGCCGGAATAAAATCAGAAGCTAAATTTGCATTTGACGTACGTCCACTTCCATATTGGGAAGGTGTTGGCAACGCTCCTCAAAACACCATTATCGGTGGTGCATCTTTGTGGGTCATGGAGGGTCATGAAGAGGAAGAATACAAAGGCGCAGGTGAATTTCTGAGCTACTTATCATCGTCAGATGTACAAGCCAAATGGCATCAAGACACCGGCTATTTACCGATCACTGCTGAAGCAAGCGCTGCAACCAAAGCGTCTGGTTTCTATGAAGAAAACGTCGGAACTGAAGTTGCAGTTATCCAAATGACAGCTAAAGCACCTACAGCAAATTCAAATGGTTTGCGGCTTGGATCATTTGACCAAATTCGCGGCATCATTGACGAAGAGCTCGAAGCGATCTGGTCTGGTGACAAATCAGCCAAAGACGCAATGGATAGCGTTGTTACACGTGGCAACCCTCTTCTGCGCCGTTTTGAACAGGCAAACCGCTAAAACAAACGGTTAAAACTACGCTCACCGAGCGAGCAACTTTGCTCGTTCGGTGAACAGCCAAACAGGCAGGAAATTATGGAAAAACGCGTGTTTTTTAAGGGGTGGCTATTGCCGTTGCTACTTATTGCGCCCCAAATTCTTGTATCAGCAGTATTCTTCTTCTACCCGGCTGGACAAGCTGTTTGGCAATCACTCTTCATCCCAGATCCATTTGGATTATCTATGCAATATGTGGGATTAGGGAATTTTAAATACCTTTTGTCTGACCCATATTATCGGGCCTCTTTCTTTACCACAGGATTATTCTCTATATTAGTCACTTTGGTTTCGATGATCCCGGCCCTGTTTCTAGCAATTGTCGCTGATCGTTTGATCAAAGGCGCTGGGACCTATCGCACAATGCTTATTTGGCCCTACGCTGTCGCTCCGGCTATCGCAGGCGTTCTTTGGTTATTCATGTTTAATACTCGCGTTGGTGTTGTATCTTGGTACCTCGGGAACTTGGGGTATGATTGGAACCATGTTTTAAATGGTAGCGAAGCGATGGGGTTGGTGGTTGTTAGTTCCGCCTGGGGCCGAATTAGTTATAATTTTCTGTTCTTCTTTGCAGCTCTGCAATCTGTTCCAAAATCCATTGTCGATGCGGCTGCGATCGACGGAGCACGGTTTTGGAGACGTTTCTGGACCATCGTCTTACCTTTACTGTCACCAACGACCTTTTTCTTACTGGTCGTAAATGTGGTTTATGCATTCTTTGAAACTTTTGGGGTGATCCACACCATCACGTCCGGTGGGCCACAGCAATCTACAACAATCCTCGTTTACAAAGTTTTTGCGGATGGTTTTGTCGGGCAAGATTTGGGTTCATCTGCCGCACAATCTGTCATCCTATTGGTCGTCGTCGGCGCACTAACTGTTTTCCAATTTAAATACATAGAACGGAGGGTGCACTATTGACCCTGCCAACATCAAAACCTCAAAAAAACCCTGCCGCAGGAATGGTCGAAAAGCGTGGACTTGGAATTTGGCTCAGCCATGCGATCATGATACTTGGCGTTTTAATAGTTTTTTTCCCCATCTGGCTCGCCTTTGTTGCCTCCACAGTCTCACAGCCAGAAATTGTTAGCCCTCCAATGCCACTGTTGCCAGGCGATCAATTTTTTATCAATTATAAGAAAGCTTTATTGGCTGGCATAAATGTACCTGTAGGCACAATGCTGACCAACAGCCTCATTATGGCAATTGGCATAGCCATCGGTAAAATTATCATTTCTTTGTTGTCCGCCTTTGCCATTGTCTACTTTCGGTTTCCAGGAAAGAAAATCTTCTTTTGGTTGATCTTCATTACGCTGATGTTGCCGGTAGAAGTACGCATTGTCCCAACCTATGAAATAATTGCTGGTTTTGGTATGCTGAACAGCTATGGCGGTCTAATCTTTCCACTGATCGCCTCTGCAACTGCTACCTTCTTATTCCGGCAATTTTTCATGACAGTCCCAGATGAGTTAGCAGAGGCAGCACGTGTAGATGGTGCAAAACCGTTGCGTTTTTTCTGGGACATCTTGATACCAATGAGCCGCACGAACATCGCAGCCCTTTTTGTAATCCTCTTTATCTACGGCTGGAACCAATATCTCTGGCCATTACTCATCACGACAGACCCTGAAATGAACACCATAGTGATGGGTATAAAACAGATGTTCCCTTCCGGAGATGACGTTGCAGACTGGCCTGTCATCATGGCCACCTCAATTCTAGCAATGATCCCACCCGTTATCGTAGTCATTTCAATGCAAAAACTCTTTATCCGCGGGCTTGTGGACAGCGAAAAGTAGGACCAACATGGCAAATGTAGACTTGAAAAACGTAAAAAAGCACTTTGGTACGGTAGAGGTAATCCATGGCGTCAGTACAAAAATCAAAGATGGTGAGTTCATTGTAATCGTCGGGCCGTCTGGCTGTGGAAAATCAACGCTCCTCCGTATGGTGGCTGGGTTAGAGAATGTGTCTGAAGGCGAAATCAGTATTGGTGGAAAAGTCGTAAACGATGTTGAGCCAATGGACCGCGATATAGCAATGGTGTTCCAAAACTACGCGCTATATCCACATATGAGTGTGCGCCAAAATATGGGCTATGGCTTAAAAATTGCCAAAGTACCAAAAGCAATAATTGACGAAAAAGTGAAGACCGCCGCACAACTTCTGCAGCTTGACAGTTACCTAGATCGTCGGCCTCGTGATTTATCTGGGGGTCAACGCCAACGTGTCGCCATGGGCCGTGCCATTGTACGTGAACCCGCAGTGTTTCTCTTTGACGAGCCCTTATCAAATCTTGATGCAAAACTGCGCGTACAAATGCGCCTTGAAATCCGTGAATTACAGACTCGACTCGGAATAACGGCACTCTATGTGACCCATGATCAAGTTGAGGCGATGACGATGGCCGATCGCATGATTGTTATGAACAGTGGGAAAGTTGAGCAAATCGGGACACCACTTGAGGTCTATGAAACTCCTCAAACTCTTTTTGCCGCACAGTTTATTGGCAGCCCGTCGATGAACACATTTACAACGATTGTTGAAAATAGCGTCATCTCCGTAGCCAGAAAATCCATCCCAGTGGAAACATCCGCAAAAGGAGAGGTTACTATAGGCATAAGACCTGAACATGTAATTGCCGATGAAACTGGGCCAATGTCCATTACTGTACGCATGGGCGAACCATTGGGTGCAAACACCCTACTCCATGGGCACCTTAATGGCACAAAAACCGCTTTCACGGCCAGTCTGCCCGGTGTCCACCACGCGACGCCGGGCCAGGTGGTTCGATTTTCTGCTCATCCAAAAAATATACATTTCTTCGACAGCCTATCTGGAAAGCGTATTTGATGAGAGATCACAAAATTCGAAAGGACATTACGATTTTCGGGCATCGAGGTGCACGTGGTATCTACACCGAGAACACAATGGCCGGGTTTCGATACCTAAACGAAATTGGTATCAATGCCGTGGAGTTAGATGTTCAGAACGCTGCAAACCGCGTTACGGTAATTGCGCACGACCCTTACGTTCTTATGCCAAATACGGTGAACGAAAAATCATGTAAAAAGTTAATAAGAATAACCGAGGCTAAGGAACTCACGAAAGTTACTGCGGGTGCGCCATGTACAGGCACCGAGTATACAAAACAGTTTCCTGACCAAGCACGCCCTGCTAATCGGCATATTCCTACGTTCGCGACTTTTTGCAAATGGGCCGCTAAACATCCGCTACTGACTCTCAATGTCGAGATAAAATCTCACGCAGAGCAAACAAATCTATATGACCCACCAGATATAATAGTTTCAGATGTTGTGGATTTGCTAGAAAGGCATGATCTGCATCATCGCTGCATTATATCTAGTTTTGATTGGCGTGTGCTAAAGGCATGTGCTGAACGCGCACCAACGGTCACACGCGGTCATCTAACTTTAGAACAAAACCATGGTACAGCTATGGTGCCAAATATAGTCGATGGCTCACCGTGGATGAGCGGCGTCACGCGCAAAGATCATAAAGATAGTTTAGCCCAGACTATTTCTGCGCTTGGCGGAAAAGTTTGGTGCCCATACTTCGAAGATCTAACAGAAAGTGAGTTAGCCAAAGCGAAAGAATTGGGACTGTTGGTGAATGTCTGGACCGTTAACTCAGTGAGCGACATCATACGCATGGCAGAAATGGGCGTCGACGGGATCATCTCTGACTACCCTGCTCGCGTACAAAATATTCTTTCGCAATGAGCCATAAACAGGGCCCTGTTAAATCAAACCAAAATACCTCATGTTGCCGAAATATCGCCTCTGAAGAAAGGGTTTAAACAGGAGGAGACGGGATTCGAACCCTGCCCTCGTCGGTGTTCAAGACCGAACCCTGGCGCTTCTGACCTGCCCTAGCCGCTTCAACCGAGGTTGATCTGACTTTACCCCCCTGCCCGCCTCAAGCAAGTTGTCTGCTTTATCGCCCAATCATAACGACGGCAACCACAGTGCAATTTGCGGAAAAACAATCAGCAATATCACCAACAATAGTGAGCTCAGTATATAGGGGAAGGCCGAGGTGTATATCTCTCGCATCGTCGTTTCTGGCGGGGATACCCCTTTCATCACGAACAGTAAGAGCCCGAATGGTGGGGTTGTAAAGCTAATCTCCAAGGAGAGCAGCATGATCAGCGCAAACCAAATCGGATCAAACCCAAGCGTTTGCGCAAGAGGGAAAAAGATCGGCACAGTCAGCAGCATGATTGAGATCTGCTCCATGAACATGCCCAGTAACAAAAGCACAGCAAACATCACCATCAGCATCGCGAGCGGAGCCAAATCAAAGCTTGTCGCCCAGCTGACCAGCCCACGCGACGCACCCGAAAAAGCAAGTAACTGGCTGAAAGTTGCCGACCCAAAGACGATCAAATAAGCCATCAATGTAACCCTCAAGGCCCCGATGACAGATTTTTTCATTGCCTCCCACGTGAGGCAGCGAAACAAGGCCGCAAGAACAAGCACACCCAAAGCGCCAAAGGCCGCAGCTTCTGATGGAGTCACAAAACCTTGGATCATCAGCACAATGATAATGATCATCACACTCACCATTGGGATGACTTCCCGCAGGAGCAGGCCAAACTTTTTGGCAAGAGACAGCCGCTCAACCTCATAGGCCGGTGCGGCGGTTGGATCGATCTGTGTCTGAATCCAAATTGTGGCGATATAAAAACTAGCAAGAACAAGGCCTGGTATCACACCCGCAATCAGCAGAGCCGCCACATCAATTTGCGCCAGCGTTGCGAGAAGAACCGCCAAGGCCGAGGGAGGGATAATAATCGCAAGCCCCCCTGTTCCAAGGATAGGACCAATGCTCATATGGGATTTATAGCCGCGACGGCTCATTTCCGGAACCATCAGCGAACCTAATAATGCGGTTGACCCCATGGACGAGCCCGACAAGGTCGAAAACGCCGTACCCCCCAAAACTGTGACATAGCTTAAGCGCCCCGGCAGACGGCCTAGCAATTTATCAATTGCCGTGAACATACGGCCGCCAAGTCCAGTATGGAAAAATATTTCCCCCATAAGCAAAAATAAGGGGATCGGCATCAGCGCGTATTTTGTAAGCGAGCCAAGCCCGTTGTTTAAAAGTTGGGTGATGCCGCGCTCCCCACCCATGAACACCCATGCACCGATAATATTAGCTGCCAGAAAGGCCAGCGCAATGGGCATGCCAACTGCCATCAGAAAAATGATTGTGCCGAGCAATAGGGCGAGTGCCTCAAACCATTCCATTATTCGTGTATCCCAGCTTCACCGCTATGCATCAGCTCGGAGCCAAAGACAAAACGGGAAAATTCTACCGCCATAAGGCCAAATGAGAGCGGAAAAGCGATGCTGAGTAGCCAGCGCGGATAGTAATAGGCGCGGGTGTCAAAATCGCCGCGCTCCAGATTGGTCAACACCAACTCAATGCCTTTCCAGGCGAGAACTGCACAAACCACAACGCAGGCCAGAGCAACAGCGCGGCTAAGCAATTGGCGTGGCCCCTCTGACAAGGCGGATGTGAGCAATTCGATATGAACATGCCCTTTCTCACGGACCAGCCAGGGTGCACCCAACATCGTCATGTAAAGAAGTCCGTATTCCGCCGAAGTAAAAAGCCATGCGAAAGGCTGGAGCCCAAAATTGCGCATCAACACCGAAGCGATCACAGACACCATGATCCAGACCAATGTGAGACCCGAAACCCCAGCCATCAAGTATAGCAGCGTTTTATATGTGTTATTGATCATAGATCGTCTTTCAAGAAAAACGCAGGCCCACCCGACGGGGTGGACCTGCGAAAGAGCTTATTTTGCTGCATCAATATCGTAGAACAGCTCAACCAAGCGATCATAATTTCCGGTACCACCAGGCTGGCCGGACATAACTTCCTTCATGCGCTCCAATGTCTTCTCCCGTGCCGCAGCAAGGTAATTGGCTTTCGCTGTGCCTTCGAGCGATACGACTTTCATGCCCGCAGCATCAAGCGCGGCAAAGTCATCATCCCGCTTAGCACGTAACGCTTCAACACTGTCTTGTTCGTGCTGGATTGCAACATCTTGAAGGATTTTCTTTGCCGCATCAGAAAGCGAGTTCCACTTTTCGTTATTCACAATCACACCGAGATCTGTCGAAAAGAAGCAAGGCTCAATGCGGTAGTTCAAAAACTCGTTCCATTTCAGATCAATCAGGCCAATCTGTGTCCAACCTGTCGCATCCACAACACCGCGCTGGAGTGCAGAATAGACTTCACCTGTTGGCAAATCGATGACCTGTGCGCCAAGATAATTGGTGAAAAATGCGTTATAAACATTGTTCCCACGCAGCTTCAGACCATCGACTTCGAGGTTGCCCTCAGAATCGAAGGTCGGTGCTTCACGCGTCCAGAGATTGTAGCAAACACCACTATCGAACCAGCCCAGGTATTTAAGGCCCATTTTTTCCTGATGGATCTGGTCGATAAGCGCCGTGCCGCCATTTTTACGCGTTTCAACCGCTGTCAGATTTGAAGACACCATGGCGTCTTTCTCTGGAAGCGCACCCCCGTAAAACGAGCCAGGCGTATAGACCATATCAACGATACCGTCGCGCACGGCGTCAGGTTGTTGGAACATGCCAATCGCTTCAGGTCCGCCGCGCACGTCAATCTGGATCACGCCTTTGCCCTTTGCATTCACCTTATCGACAAAGCTCAAGAAGCTTTTTGTGTAAATTAGAGTTTCAGGAAATGCGTGCACGGCCGAGATTGTTTCCTCAGCTTTGAGCGTGCCCGCAAAGAGCGTGGCCCCGGCTAGGAGGCTCCCCAGTAGTTTCATCTTCATCGTTTCTTTCTCCCTATTTTGAGGTTTACACCCCCATTGCCCGCGCAGATGGCGGCTTTTTCAATCCGCGCCGTTGGGCCAAGCCCAAGCGGTGGTTTGATGTCGAATGTTTTTGAACGCGGCAATTGCCGTCCTATGGTGGCGCGTAAGATCAATGTCGTCCCAGCCGTTCATCAATTTCAACGCCCAACTGTCATCAATTGAGAAACGCGCCTCAACAGATCCGAGCTGAAGACTGCGAGCGCCAAGATCTATCGTTATGGATTGCGGCCCGCGCTCTAAGCTCTGCGAAAGTGCCACGTAAGTGGCTTCGTCAATCTGAGCCGGGAGCAACCCATTGTTCACAGCATTTGATGCAAAGATATCGCCAAAACTTGGCGCAAACACCGCACGGATGCCTGAATCAACCAGCGCGTAGACTGCCGCCTCCCGCGAGGATCCGCTGCCAAAATTACGGCCCGCAACCAGCACGCTGATGCCTTCCTGGGCATTGAGCGGGAAATCAGCCTTCAAATCGCCCGTATCCTCGCGGCGCATATCATGCAACAAAAAGCGCCCATAACCCTGCGCCCGTGGCACGGACATAAAGCGCGCTGGGATCAGTTGGTCGGTGTCGATATTCGCCTGCGGCAGACACACCGCCATGCCTTTATCTGTGCTCCAGCCAGCCATCACTGGTGCCTCTCAAGAAGCCGGCGCACATCGGTGAGCATGCCCGTGACCGAAGCCGCAGCAACCATGGCCGGGCTCATAAGATGTGTGCGGGCACCGCGCCCTTGGCGCCCCTTGAAATTGCGATTGGTTGAAGATGCGCAGCGCTGACCTTTCTCAACGAGATCACCATTCATCCCAACACACATTGAGCACCCAGAGGCGACCCAATCCAGGCCCGCTGCCTTAAATATCTGGTCAAGCCCCTCCGCTTCAGCCTGAGCTTTGACCTTGGCAGAACCGGGAGAGACATGACCAGGTATCTTTGCCTTACGGCCCCTGAGCACATGCGCCGCTTCGCGCAAATCTTCGATCCGCCCATTGGTGCAAGAGCCGATAAAGACCCGATCCACTGCCATACCCTCAAGCTTATGACCCGCCTTGAGCCCCATATACTCGAGCGCATCACGAACAACCTCGCGTTTGGCGGGCGTCACCTCATGCGCCGCCGGCACTACGGCCGTTATCGGCAGCGCTTGCTCTGGACTGGTGCCCCAGGTCACTGTCGGCGCAATCTCAGAGGCATCCACCAGCGCCTCACGGTCAAAATGAGCATCTTTATCACTGGAAAGCGCGCGCCAGTCCGCACAGGCTTGTTCCCATGCCCCAGCCTTCGGGGCAAAGGGGCGGTCTTTAATATAGGCGAAGGTTGTCTCGTCTGGCGCTATGATCCCAAATCGTGCGCCGCCCTCAATCGACATGTTGCACAGCGTCATCCGGCCTTCCATAGACAGCCCTCTGATGGCGGCGCCTGCGTATTCCACAGCATGGCCTTGCGCCCCATCTGTTCCCAGCTTACCGATCCAGCAAAGGGCGATATCCTTAGCCGTGACGCCATAACCCAAGGTGCCTTCGACACTGATGCGCATGGATTTTGGTTTGCGCTGCCATATGGTTTGCGTGGCCAGCACATGGGCCACTTCTGTTGCGCCAATGCCAAAGGCCAGCGCACCAAAGGCACCGTGGGTTGACGTATGGCTATCACCGCAATTGATGAGCAGACCGGGCAGTGTCAAACCCTCTTCGGGGCCCACCACATGGGCGATGCCCTGCCTTGGATCATCCAGATCATAGAGGTGGACCCCATGGTCATGGGCGTTTTGGCGCAATGTCTCGATCATGCCCATTATCTGTGGATCACTGGTCTGAGAACTGCGTCGCGTTGGCGCATAATGGTCAACGAAAGCAAAGGTCAGATCAGGCTCGCAAACAGATAGCCCCCGCTCATTAAGTTTGGCAAAAGCATGATGCGACCCTTCATGCACCAGGTGGCGGTCGACCCAAAGCAGCGAAACACCGTCCTCTCGGCGCAACACTTCATGCGCAGCCCAGAGCTTGTCCAGCATGGTTTGAGCGATCGGCTTCATGTGCCGCCCCCATCCTTACCGATGGCAGGCTCCCAATGGCGCGCAGAGCCATGCCCAACACGCATGAGCGGCATTTCGAGCCGAAACATATCCGGCCGGTAGAGCCCCGCTAAGTACTCGACACCCTCCCCATGCACATCCCGCACAACCCGCCGCAATGACAAAAGCGCCGAGCCAACTTCAACATCAAGAGCCTTGGCCACTTCAGGACCGGCCAAGGTTGCGCTTACGGATTGATGCGCCTCCTTTATCTGCACGCCGCTGCGTTCCAAAAGCTGAAAGAGCGGCGTTGTGGCCAGATCATTCTCGGAATAGTTTTGCGCAATCTGAGCCGGCACATAAGTCGTCAAATGAGAAAAAGGAACATTTCCCGCAAGCCGAACCCGCGTCGCAATTTGAACCTCAATATCTCGCTCAAACCCCATCGCAAGAGATACAAAATCAGGCGCGCCACCATAGGTAAATGACAACAGCCGCGCGGTGGTCTTTTGGCCCATCTCAACCAGTTGCGGCATGAGTGTGTTAAAATTCATGGCAGCGCGCTGGGCCACTGCTGGGCGCACGCGAACCTTGGTTCCGCTTCCAGCCCGGCGCTCTATGAAGCCTCCCTGCGCCAGCGCGTCCAGCCCACGACGGACAGTGACTCGGCTGACGCCAAAGGCCTCGGCGAGTTTCTGCTCGCTGGGCAGCGTCTCACCATCTCGCAAATCACCAACGGTAATCTGATCCCGCACTGACAGGTAAACACGGAGTGCCTTTGTCCCCTTTGGCAATATCTGAACAGATTCAGCCCGCATTCCTGATTCCTCATCCACACCCTGTTGAGGGTAAATATGTTCCCTACAAAAGCAAGTATTAGTATTCAAAGTATCCAAAAAAAAATTCTGGAAAGATACAATATATGTATTACAGATAGTACAGGTTAATCGAGGGAGACAGCGATGCCTGTGGTCGAATTGCACGTGCTAGAAGGCTATAATTCAAAAGAAAAACAACGCCTTGGTCAGGCTTTGACAGATGCTGTGCGATTCGTGGTGCCAGCCACCCCAGAGCTTGTCACGATCATGATCCACGATATGCCGACCGAAAATTACTATCGCGGTCGCATCCAGCGCAGGCCGGCAGCGGCAAGGCCGAACCCGGAGCTCATCATCAAAGATTATCTCTCAGCAATGGAAACGCGTGATCTGGAAAAGGCCAACACATTGTTGGCTCAGGGCTTTACTATGTCTTTTCCCGGCACCGGGCCGATGACGACGCTTGACGCGCTGATACAATGGTCGAAGCCACGCTACAAATTCGTCACGAAAACATATGAAGGCTTTGATGCGCTTCAGAGCTCAGGGGATGCCTCGATCGTCTATTGCCGCGGCACGCTGCAAGGTGAATACCACGACGGCAGCTGCTTTGAAGCGATCCGCTTTATTGACCGCTTCGAAGTCATTGATGGAAAGATTACCAAGCAGGATGTTTGGAACGATATGGCCGAAGTGAGGGCAAATACATGAGTGAAATTGATCCAATAACCCTATCGGTGCTTGCGGGCAGGATGGAACAAATCGCAGACGAAATGGACGCAACCCTCTTTCGTGCGGCCTTTAACCCAATCATCGCCGAGGCGCATGATGCCAGCCACGGGCTTTATCATGCGGTCTCTGGCGACACTTTGGTGCAAGGCAAATCGGGCTTGCCGATATTCGTTGGTGTGATGTCTTTTGCGGTCAAAGCCGTAATAGAGAAAGCTGCCAAAGACGGCGATTTGCAAGATGGCGATATTTACATCTTCAATGATGCCCATATCGGCGGCACGCATCTGTCAGATATGCGTTTGGTACGTCCATATTATCACGCCAGTAAGCTGTTTTGTTATCTCGCCTCGGTCGGCCATTGGCATGATGTGGGCGGTGCCGTTCCCGGCAATTACAACCCGGCCGCCACTGATGTTTTCCAAGAAGCCTTTAACTTGCCACCGGTGAAACTTGCGCGGGCCGGCAAGGTGAACCAAGACATCATCGACATATTGATGCGCAACACCCGCCTGCCACAATCAGCCATGGGCGATCTCAACGGTCAGTTGGGCGCGCTCGATCTTGGTGTGAAGCGGATGGATGAGCTCCTAGATGAATATGGTGGCGCGACGATCACAGCGGCACTTGAGGCCTTGGGTCACCGCGCCGAGGCGCTCATGCGCTCAGAGCTGACGGAGCTGCCAGATGGTCGCTGGGAAGCAGAAGATTACTTGGATAACGACGGAATCAATGATGAGCCGCTCAAGATCAAAATCGCTCTTGAAATCAAAAATGACACAATGCTTCTTGATTTCACAGGCTCGGCTCCTCAATGCGCCGGTCCGGTAAACATTGCTCTGCCGACAGCCGTGGCAACAGCCTATGTGGCAATCAAACATATTTTCCCCGCCTTGCCAGCGAATGCTGGGGTCATGCGCCCTATTGAGGTCGTCGTGCCCGAAGACAGCCTCCTGGCCGCTAAGTTTCCCGCACCAACGGGCGGATATACGGAAACGATCCTGCGCATGATCGACGTTGTATTTTCTGCCTTTTCGCAGGCTGCTCCGGAGCGGGTGGTCGCAAATGCATATGGAACAATCAATGCGCTTTCCATTGCAGGCAAGCGCGAAAACGGCCAGCCATGGGTCATGTTTTCCTTCTACGGAGGCGGCCACGGCGGCTCTATCGAGACAGATGGGCTAAACCATGGCAACGCGCCAATCTCCACCGCTACAATTCCGCCAATGGAGATTTTAGAAGCGGCCTATCCTGTGATGTTCCGCACATGGGCACTGCGCCCCGATAGCGCAGGAACTGGGGCGCATCGCGGCGGCTTAGGCGCGATCTATGAAATTGAAGTTCTCGAACAAAATGGCGCAGAAGCCTTTCTCTTCGGAGAGCGCGGCAGCTTCGCACCCAAGGGGATCGCAGGTGGCGGCGATGCTGCGCTCAATGTTTTTCAATACGAACAAGATGACGGATGGCACAGCCCCCCGCTGACATCAAAGATGCGCGGAATTAACCTAAAGGCGGGGCAAGCTGTACGCCTACAAACACCGGGAGGTGGCGGCTATGGCAAAGCAGATGTACGCAGCCATGCGGCCATAGCCCGCGATGTGGCGCGCGGATTGGTGAGCGACGTCGAGGCTGACGCCGTCTACGGAACGAATTGGCGGAAGGGCACCGCATGAGCAGCCTCATGATTGGTGTCGATGTTGGCGGCACATTTACGGATATTTTTGTTCTCAACGAAGCAGCCGGCACAGCTCGGGTTGCGAAAGTTCCCACCACGCGACCTGACCAATCGAGGGGCTTCCTGGATGGGATTAAACAAGAGGTCAGCGATTTCTCCCAAATTTCTGTTGTTGTTCATGGAACAACCGCAGGCACCAATGCGCTGTTAGAGCGCAAGGGTGCTAAGACCGGCGTCATCTGCACGCAAGGACTGCGAGATGTGCTAGAAATGCGCCGCCGAGATCGGCCGCGCACCTGGGGTCTTCGCGGAAATTTCGAGCCTGTGGTTGACCGCAGAAACCGCCTTGAGGTGCCTGAGCGCACCCTGGCAGATGGCACTGTGCGCACCCCCGTTGATCTTGAAGCGGTACGCAGCGCAGCGCAGGCCTTGCAAACCAACGGCTGTGAAAGCGTGGCAATCCTATTTGCCAATTCCTATGCCAATACGGCAAACGAAGAGGCAGCCGTCGCTTTGCTCCGCGAGATTTGGCACAATCAGCATGTCTCTGCGTCATCCGAAATTCTACCTGAAATACGCGAATTTGAACGCTTTTCTACTACGGCGCTGAATTCCTATCTTCAGCCAGAGGTTTCAGGTTACTTTGCCCGCTTGGAAAACGCGCTGAAAGCCGACGGCTTTGAGGGCGAATTCATGATCGTTCAATCCAATGGCGGCGTGATGGCGGTTGATACGGCCTGCCGTCTGCCAGTACGCACAGCCCTGTCGGGGCCGGCTGCCGGGGTCATAGCCGCGGCCTATATTGCCCAATCGGCAGGCTTTGAAAACGTCATCACCGGCGATATGGGAGGCACAAGTTTCGACGTGTCGTTGATTTCACAGGGGCGCTCGATGCTCTCGCCTCAGACCTCAATTGATTTTGGAATGGTCGTGCGCAACCCGATGATTGAGATAACCACAATCGGCGCGGGCGGCGGATCTATCGCTTGGGTGGACAAGGGCGGCCTGCTCAATATTGGTCCACAAAGCGCAGGGAGCAACCCGGGACCAGTGGCCTATGGCCTTGGCAATACAAGACCGACGGTGACAGACGCCAATGTCTTCTTGGGACGGATTGACCCTGACAACCCAATTGGTGGGGAGCTTGAGCGCCTGGATATAGAGGCCGCGGGCCGCGCAATTGACGAACATGTTGGCAACCCATTGGGCCTCACAACAGTGGACGCCGCCGAAGCCATCTTGAAAGTTGCAAACAGCCGTATGGCTGGCGCTATTCGGCTCGTGAGCATCGAACGGGGATTTGACCCGAAAAATTTTGCCTTTATGCCTTTTGGCGGCGGCGGTGCATTGCACGCTGGCGCGATGTTGGCTGAAGTTGGTATCGCACGTGCGATTGTCCCACGCTACCCGGGTGTGACCTCCGCTATGGGCTGCGTCATTGCAGATATGAGGCAAGATTTTGTGCAGACCATAAATTCGAGCGTTGATATGCTGGATGAGGCGGCATTGGCAGCCTTTATGCGCGCGCATATAGATCAAGGCCTGGCGTTGCTTGATGCCGCAAGAACAAACTTCGAAGCCCGCGACCTGAGCTTTAAGCTCGATATGGCCTATGTTGGACAAACTCATACTGTTTCGGTTCCACTCACTGTCAAAACAGACGGAAGCACTGTGACAGCCGTTACGCGTGCCGAAATCGAGACTGCGTTTGATGCCACATATAAGGCAACCTATGGCAGATTATTGCAAAACGGCGTGCGGCGCATTTTGAATCTGCGCAGCGCGGTGACGGGCAAACGCCCCAAGTTTGACCTGAGCACCCTTGCACCGCCCGAAGGCGGACGAGCGGAAAAAGTCGGGATGCGCAAGGTGCACTTTGGCGACACATGGTATGACACGGCCATATATGATCGGCTTGCCTTACCCTCGGGAACCAAAATAGTTGGTCCCGCCATTTTGACGCAACCAGACACAACTGTCTTGATCGAGCCCCACCTGCAAGGCCGCGTAGATCGGTTTGGCAATACCATCATTGAACCTCAGGAGGAATGAAATGAGTGATCTGAGTACCTGGAACCTGTCGCGCACAGCCTTGCTGACCATCGACTTGCAAAATGACTTCCTCCACCCCAAAGGCGCCTACGGGCGCGCCGGCCAAAGTTCTGATAAGATCGCAGCCCTGCCAGATCGTATTGCTCCCTTGGCGCGCGCCCTACGATCGAGAGGGGGGCGCTATTTTTCGGCGCAGTTCACGCTTGTGCCTGACAAAGATGGAGAGCCGCTGATCGCCCCGCACCTCAAGGCGCTTCGCCCATTCCTCGACAAAGGAGATTTTGCACCAGGCAGTTTCGGGCACAGGCTTGTCGACAGGCTTCACCCGGCGGATTTCATCATTGAAAAAGTGGCTTATTCAGCGTTTTTCCAAACGCGTCTCGAGTATCTGATGCGGGCCACAGGCATTGATCATTTGATTGTGGGCGGGATCGTCACCAATGGGGGCGTGGCCTCAACACTGCGCGACGCGCACCTACGCAACATAGAAACACTCATGCTCACAGACGGCTGCGCAGCCTTCAAAACTGAGGTGCATAACGCAACACTCCTTTCGCTCGATACTGTCACAAAACAAATGAGCTGCGCGGAAGCCTTAGCCCTGATCGAGGGAAGATCATGAGCCTTAAAACTCGCTTTCAGAATAAAAAAATCGTCGTTATGCCAGGCGTTTATGACGGGCTTACGGCCTCGCTTGCAGAGGCGGCGGGCTTTGAAGCGCTTTACTTAAGCGGGGCTGCTGTCGCCTATACCCGCCTGGGGAGACCTGATATTGGGCTGACAACTGCCTCCGAAATGGCGGACACACTGACGCTGATTTCCGATCGCACATCTCTACCTGTGATCATTGATGCTGATACAGGTTTTGGAAATGCGCTCAACGCACAACGCACAATGCGGCTTTATGAGCGCGCAGGCGCATCTGCTTTGCAAATAGAAGACCAAACCTTCCCAAAACGCTGCGGTCACCTGTCCGAAAAATCACTGATCTCCACCGGGGAAATGGTTGGGAAAATTGCGGCCATGGCTGACGCGCGAACCTCTGACGAAACACTGATCATCGCGCGCACCGACGCCATTGCCGTCGAGGGCTTCGACGCTGCCGAAGATCGTGCTGAGGCCTATCTTGAAGCCGGCGCGGATGTGTTGTTCATAGAAGCACCACAAGACCGGGCACAATTGGAACAAATTGCAGCGCGCTTCTCCAAACGCATCCCACTTTTGGCGAATATGGTTGAAGGGGGGGCGACCCCCATCACGAGCGCCGATGATCTGGAAGACCTTGGCTTCTCAATTGTAATTTTCCCCGGCGGCATCGTGCGCGCAGTGGCACGCACGGCACAAGACTATTACCAAAGCCTCGCCAAACATGGCTCCAACAAGCCGTTTGGAGAGCAAATGTTTGATTTCGACGGCCTCAACGCCGTGATTGGCACAGCTGATATGCTCAAAAAAGGTGCGCATTATTATGGCTCCAACAGTTAAGGAGCCCCCCGAGAAATTCGACGTTATGGTCGAAACTCTGATTGTCGGAGCTGGTGCCTGTGGCCTGATCGCCGCGCTGTCAGCAGCGGAGGCAGGACAAGAGGTTCTGGTGATTGAAGCAGATGCGGTTCCGTCTGGATCTACGGCGCTCTCTGCTGGATTGATCCCAGCCGCGGGAACAAAAATTCAACAGGCAGCAGGAGTAAAGGATAGCACCGCCTTGTTTGCAGCCGATATTCAAGCAAAGGCCCATCAAGAAAACAACCAAGAGCTGGTCGATCTCTTGGCGCAAAATGCAGCTGAGGTTATCGACTGGTTGACACAAACGCAGGGTCTTGCGTTTTCGCTGGTCGACGATTTTGATTATCCTGGCCATTCAAGCCGCCGAATGCACGGCTTACCGACCCGAGCGGGCAGTGAGTTGATTGATGCTCTGCGAAGCGCAGCGGAAGGGGCGGGTATCGACATTATTTGCGGGCGCCGCGCAGAAACACTTTATTTGCAGGACGGTTTGGTTCACGGCGTCGCTGCCCAGCGCCCTGATGGCGGTATTGAGACGATTGGCTGCGGAAGGCTGATCCTTGCCTGCAACGGCTTTGGCGGCAATCGCGCGCTGGTGTCAGAGCATATGCCTGAGATTGAAAATGGGATTTGGTTCGGTCACGACGGCAACCGAGGCGAAGCTGTACTTTGGGCCAGTCAGATCGGCGCCGCAACCGAACACCTAGGGGCCTTTCAGGGGCACGGAAATGTCGCCCATCCACATGGTATTCTCATCACATGGGCAACCATCACAGAGGGCGGCGTGCAAGTAAACGCAGCGGGCGAGCGGTTTTGGAATGAGGCCCAAGGCTACTCCGAAGCGGCGCGGGCCGTGCTATCACAAGCACAGGATGTAGCATATGCTATTTTCGATGGGCGTATCGCACAAATCGCTGAGCAATTTGAGGACTTCAAACGCGCTAAATCCGAGGGGGCAATCAAGAGTGCAGAAACACTTGAAGAGCTTGCCGAAGATCTTGGTCTACCAGCAGAGGCCCTGTGTAAAACGATTGCTGATATCTCGCCAAACAGCACCGACCGTTTTGGCCGCACCTTCGGTGCAACGGTACTCAGCCCCCCCTTTTGCGGCGTGCGCGTCACTGGTGCACTTTTTCACACGCAAGGCGGGCTGAAGGTTGACACATCCGCACGCGTAATATGTAAAAATGGCAGCATAATCTCCAATTTATACGCCGGTGGCGGTGCAGCCTGTGGTGTTTCGGGCAGCAGTGACAGCGGATATTTATCAGGAAATGGCCTGCTTTCTGCAGTGGTATTAGGCCGCATAGCTGGAAACGCCTCATAAAATTCAAGGTGATGCTGAGCAAATGAGAACTTGCATCGGATTTCTGGTGTGGCGCGCACGCTTCCAAATGCGGGATGGTCAGTGGTTGCGGCCTCTGTGTCTCAGTCCGAACTGGATGCTTTTGGGGCGCAAAATGGCATTGCTGTTCGGCTTCTTGATGTCACGGATCAGGCTTCTGTTGAATCGGCGTTCAGTGACCTTACGCAGCTTGACGCTTTGGTGAATTGCGCCGGCATTTTACTGCGGGGTGATGAATACGACATTGACGTATTTCCGCGCGTGCTTGATGTGAACCTGACCGGCACAATGCGGTGCTGCCTTGTGGCGCATCCGTTGTTGGCCGAAGGTGGCGGCGCAATCGTCAACACCGCCTCCATGCTCAGCACGTTTGGTGGCCCCTTGGTGCACGCCTATTCAGCATCCACAGGCGGCGTGGCGCAGCTGACCAAAGCATTGGCAGGTCGCTGGGCCGAGGATGGCATCAGGGTGAACGCCATCGCACCCGGCTGGATTGAGACAGAGATGACCCAAGGCCTGCGAGACGATCCGGACCAGACCGTAGGCATCATGGCCCGTACGCCGATGAAAAGATAGGGGAAGACCAGAGAAGTTGGTGCGCCGCGTTAGCTTGCGCCCAAAAGGTAGCTTGGAAGTTGATCTAAATCCTCAAGGCCAAGCTGACCAGCAATCAAGCAATGGCAATGGATACATTTTACAAGGCGACAGAAGGCAATGTCGCCTCTGCTGGATTGGCGCTAGATGAGTGGCGTCCGTTGTTCAACGAACGACACACAGGCGACAATCAGTCTTCTAAAAACACTGCCTTCGCTCGTGCTAGAAAAGATCTAGTAGACAAGGGTTTACTGGAATGTAGCGATGATACTTACCGCTTAGGCGACAAGGCGACACAAGGGCGACATCGTCAATGTCGTCATATGCCATCATTCACATTAGGCGACACGACACACCCCTAGAGGGGTGTCAGATGTCGTCTGTGATGTGATGGAGGTGCAAAAAGCTATGGGTGATTACTAACCATTTGAAAACTTGATGGCCCCCATCCAGCACCCCGCTCATGGAGAAGGTCTTCTACATTTCTAAGCGAAAGCGGAAACCGCACATAAAGCATCACAGCCAGGCGGGTGATCTCTGGGCTTGTTTTGAAGTACCTGAATGGGGAGTGTTTTGTCATACGGCGAGGCTACGAAACCGCCCGCCCCGTCTCAAGTTAGTTTTGTCTGACAATACCGGTCGCTTTCCTCGGCCGCTTAAAGGTCTTTTGGCTAAATAAAATGCAGAAATGATGCTCAAATTATACAAACTTAAAGGTAAATTGTGCATTAAATGATGAGCCTGAAATCTTTTGCATGCAGCAAAAATTTGCCTATTTTTAAGCACAAAATTAATATCTTTGTTAATTAGCCAAAAGTATCATACCAGTACTTACAAGGCGGGCTAAAACATCGCCGAAATGAGCAGCAATCGAACTAAGGCTTTCTTTTCTCCCGGGGAAGCCTTTATTTTTGAGAAACAGAGACTGAGTTAAACATCTCTCAAATCAGATGGCATAAAGCTATTAAAGCAAAATACGTTTTTTTAATTTTTTATATTAAAGCTCGAATTTCATCGACCATTTTTAGTGTGACTTCAAATCTCGATCCATCTAGCGGGATGTCTTGACTGGAAAACCAAGCTATCGACATCTTTTTAATTGGGTCTACAAACAAAAACTGCCCATGTATTCCAACTCCAAAAATCAATGGTTCAATACCACGCTTTACATACCATTTAGATCGATAATGAATATCTCGGCTGCCCATTATTTCGTAGAAATCTCCATCTCGCCATGCCTCAGGGTCACCATTATAAAAAATGTCGTCGAGCCAATTGCTCGGGATCACTTGCGTTCCGTTGCGCTGACCGTTGTTTGCCATCATCATCCCAACTCGAGCCAAATCACGAGCAAGCAAACATTTTCCACCTGCGGCACGTGAACCACCAATACGGTCAACCGTAATGTAACCTGGTGCTTCCGCACCAAGAGGCTTCCACAGCCTTTCACTGACTAAATCGGCATAACGTACACCACTTGCGCGCTCAAAGACCCAAGCTAATAAGTCTGTATTTGGAGAAACATAATGGAACCGATCACCATGAGCTCCATCGGCTGTCTTCAGTAGAGACATGAACGAGCGCAAATCACCAGGTTCTCGGTTTTTGGGAACCGGGTTCCAGTTAGCTGCATATCTATAGTCGACGATTGGACCTTCAGTGGCGAGGTAATCCTCATCAAACAGTATCCCAGCGCGCATGTCTAAGAGATTACGAACGGTAGCCCCAGCGTACGCAGTTTCAGAAAGTTCGGGTACGAATTTTGTAATTAAATTATCGATAGCCAACTCACCACGCTCCACGAGTGTTCCCGCCACCAAACCCAACATCGATTTGGATACTGACATTAAAATATGCGGGTCATTAGCTGTCATTCCATTCCGGTAAGTCTCATGAACGACTTTATTATCATGTAAAATAACGACAGCATCACTGTCTGTGTCCGCCATTATTTTTTCGAGACCCAAACATGAGACATCCATGGCACCCGCTTCCAATTCCCAAACGTCTTTTGGATTGTTTGAGATTTCAGCAGTGGGAACAATCTCTCTCACATGGTGAAAAGCCCAATGGCAATAGGGCGCTTTGCGCCAATTCGCGAGAGAAACATGATTTTGTTCCGCAGATGGAAAACCTTGGATTATAAGTGACATCAAAGACTCCCGTTAATCACCTGGAAAGCGTTGCATAAAAGTAAAAATAGCTTCAATCGATAAAATTGAAACAATCGTGTTTATTAAAAGCTATAATGAACCAATAGGGCATCCTTGATGCGCATAATTTTAAGAGGTGTCTTAATGAAAATTTTCAAATCAGGATCAAGACCGACTAAAAAAGCATCCTCAGATTGGTTTACTGGCGACGTATGGCAAGACCCAATTGTTGAAGCACCTGAACCGGCTCGAATTCGTGCTTTGAGTGTATCCTTCGAACCAGGGGCTCGCACTGCGTGGCATACACATCCTTTAGGACAAACACTTTATATAATAGCCGGAAACGGTCTTGTCGGGCTAAGAAATGAAGTGCCAAAGAATATTAAAGCCGGTGATACCGTCTGGATACCTCCAGGTGAGGAACATTGGCACGGAGCAAGCGCAAACAATGGTATGACGCACATCGCAATCCAAGAGGCGCTCAATGGGCGCGTAGCAGAATGGCTGGAGCAAGTTGCAGATCACGACTACAACTCTAAAAAAGAGCAATAAAACTCGAATTTAAAACCCATCTGGAGAAATAAATGTATTATCAACTGTATTATGCGGACGGTACAGCCTCAATGGGTGTTCGAGTAATGCTTGAAGAAATAGGAGCGTCATATGAATTAATTGAAACAACGACTGAAAAAACAAAACCTCGTCCCGCTGAACAGTTGAAAATAAACCCAAACGGCTGGGTTCCTGTTCTGATCTGGGATCAAAACTCTATGTATGAATGCGCAGCAATAACGATATTTTTGTGCGATAAACATTCTCAAGCGCAACTAGCACCAGCTATTGATGCGCCAGAACGAAGCCTTTTCCTGCAAACTTTGGTTTATTTCTCTAGCTCGGTTCAGACGGCATTTCAGCTAGATTACCACTCCGATAGGTTTGCAGACACTCCAGCAGACGAGCCCAGTGCCAAGCGACGAGGACAGCGGCGGCTAAGTGAAACCTGGCAGATTGTTAATGATCAAATTGGGGATAATAAATGGATACTTGGCGAAAAGTTCAGTGCTGCGGATATTTATCTTTTTATGCTGACAACTTGGCTTGACCCATCGCGTGGCCATCCCAGTATCTCAAATTTCCCAAACGTCCAACGGATTGCTGATGCAGTGATGCTCAGGCCCAGTGTTCAGACCGTATACGGGAATGCAAATTGATCAGGCTTTGTACCTTGCGCGAGCATTAGCCCAAAATAAGATATTTGGATCGCGTGCACTCACAGTACAAAGTCTGTCTGGCTTTGGCTCAATGCCAACCCGCCCCAAGTCTAAGCGATCAGCGTCCCAACATACACGTACGGTCACGTCACCGTCTGTGTAACCTTCAGAATGGTGTATAAGGGCTTCGCTCAAAAGTTCCATCTCAGTATCAGTCACATCAAACCAACTGCCTCTAATTGTACGTGCGAATTGTGCAGCCCGCATTCCGTGCTCTGGATCATAGTTCTCATTTCGCCGCTGAGTGTCATGAAGCAAGCTAAACAACTCTACCACTTTAATATTCGCATTCTCTGCCTTCGCTAACTGTCGGCCGTTCTGTAGAACACGCATCCAATGGTAAAAACCATGCAAACCATTATGGTCCATTTTATAGGCTTGGCAGCAATTTTCTATGAAGGCTTGTGTCACAACTTCTGAGGAAGTTGGAGTGTAGACGGGTAATAGCACGCTTTGTTTCTCTGGTTCCTGACTATTCACGACAGCAAACTTTCTGCCTGCAAACTCATAGGACGTTGGCGCGTCACTCATCCACAAAATCATTTCCTGAGGTTCTTTTTGGTCTAGAAATTTAACTGCCCGCCGCACAGCCCAAGAGCTATCTTTTTGAGTAGGAACATTTTTTTGAAAGAACTCAAAACCCAAGCTCTTTAAAGCTGCAATCTCTACAACGGTAGGGGACTGTAAAACCCAAATGTCGCCATCATTATTGTCTGGCATCAGCCGTTTGTTCATGAACCGTTTGGCCTGATCACGCATCTGCTCAGCATCAGTTATTCTGATTATAAGCTTGATATCAGAGGTATCTCTAACAGGCATTTAGCTCTCACTCACGGCTCAAAGTCTCTTATATTAACGACGCATTAAAAATTTAAACATTGGTGCTTATAAATTTATTCATCAAATATGGACCGGAAAGCACGGTGCTACCATCGCGTGATCTAATAGGTGTAATTTCTGCGTCCCAATCAGGTTGGTGAAAAAAAGCTAGGCTTTTGCGCTGTGCTTGATGAGGCTTAGCCACTACCCTGTGCAAGGTAGACACCCACCGCCCCGATGTCCAAAGCTCCATCAAATCTCCAAGATTGATGATAAAACAATTTTCTTCTACGGGTACGTCCAGCCAGTTACCATTTTGATTGATTTGCAAACCAGAAGTTCCAGGTTGAGGTAACAGTATCGTCAACGAACCGTAGTCCGTATGTGCACCAGCCCTCTGTTGCCCTTCCTCAGTCATCTCCGTAGTGGCCGGGTAGTTCAGCGCTCTTAAAGCGGATATTGGATTTTTAATATATCCATCAAAAAAGTTAGGCTGTAAGTCTAAAGCTTCAGCAAATGCCGACATAACTCGCTTAGCAAGACCCTCCATTTCACAATAATATTCACACCAAGCCTCTTTGAAGCCATCCATTTGCGGCCAAATAGTCGGCTTATAGCAAAATTCATAAGCTCGAGCGTCTTTAATACCAACTGGTATCGATAAAGGCCCACCATTGAAGCTTTCTTTCAAATCCGGTGGAGTTTTTTCACCTTTAGAAGCTGCTAGGGCCTCCTTGTTTGGCCCAATCCAACCATAAGGATAACCAGCATAGGGAACCGCTACCTCTTGTTTCTTTGCATTTGGAAGCGCAAAAAAATTTGAAACGACTTTCCATTGTGTCGCAATAATTTCGTTTGGAACTCCATGTCCATCCAAAACGAGAAAGCCAGTATTCCTACAAATATTATCCAATTGAACACTCAGCTTTTGGCGCTGTACCCCTTCTGATTTTTCAAATTTTTTAAGATCGAATTTTGGGAATTCCATCACGATTACCAAACAGCTACTTTTAGTTTCAGTTTCTAACAATTAATAAAAAAACTTTAGAACCGTTTTCGAAAAAATCCGAGCTTTATTTTGTTAAATTTCACAGTGACCTTTAACTTTTAAAATAAATAGCAATACTGCAATCGATGTGTGGGCGTTTTGCTATATCGATACCGAAAGATGCTATGGCGGAATTGTTTAAAGCAGCTCCAGCAAATAACCTGCCACACACTCCAAACTACAATATTTGCCCAACTAAAGATATACACACGATTACATCAGATGAAGGCATACGAAATCTAAAATCAATGCGATGGGGATTTGTGCCAAGTTGGTATGTCAACTTGTCCGGAGGGCCCCTTCTGATAAATGCGAGATCGGAAACAATTGCTGAAAAACCAGCATTTCGAAACGCCTGCCGAAATCGTAGGTGCATAATACCGGCGGATGGGTTTTATGAATGGGCGCGGAGCCAGGGAGAAAAGCCTAAACCATATCGTGCTTTACGAGCAGATCGGCAACCAATGGCCATGGCGGGTGTTTGGCAGAACTATGAATTCAATGGCTCAGTCATAACCACATGCGCAATTGTGACCACGGAAGCCAACAAAACCATGAGTGCAATTCACCACAGGCTTCCTGTCATAATTGACCCAGAAGATTGGCCACTGTGGTTAGGAGAAGATGGGAAAGGCGCAGCTAAATTGATGAAACCAATTGCAGAGCATGTTTTAGATTTGCAAAGGGTAAGTTATGCTGTGAATTCCAACCGTTCGTCAGGACCAGAACTTTGGGATCACATTTGAAATTCTAGTTTGCCGATTTTGAGTTTTTAGCTTTGAGCCTCATGCTGGTAGTGTCGACAAAAAAGTGGGCCACATAGCGAAGATAAAACAAAAACCGTATTTATATAATTACGATAAATCGGAAGACTTTAGATCCAAGTGTCATTTAGCTAAATGCGAGGTATCTAGTAATCTAGGGGCACTATAAATCAGACCAGACCACTTCAAGCCAGTTTAATCTGATAGTGCCTTCAAATCTCTTTACCCAAAATTATAGCTTGCATAGTTTTCTTTTTTGCCACCTATCTTGTGCGAATGATATTAGCATCGATGTTTACAATTTTGAATTCACCGGACTCAAACTAAACCCAGAAAAGGTTTCCATAGTCGAAGCAAAGAAATCATCCTACACTGTATGGCCGGACGGTAGATAATGCCAACATTCACCCCAAAAATTAGAAAATTTTCCCAAAAAAGCTTTATTGGGATTTTGTATTTTGCCGCAGGCATGTTCTTGTTTGCTGCTGTGGATACCATGGCAAAAGTTCTTACTGAAAATTTTCACCCTCTCCAAGTCGCATGGTCAAGGCAATTAGGCTTGTTTATGGGAATTGTAATTTTGTTAGTAATTAAAGGCACAGTCATACTAAAGACCGATCACTTTTATCTACAGATTTTCCGAGGCTGTTTAGCAGCAGCTTCAGCCCTAATGTTTATATTTGCAATATCAGTGGTACCCATTGCTGATGCAGTGGCAGTAAGCTTTGTAGCACCCTTTTTTGTTACAATTTTGGGTGCACTGGTTCTGAGAGAAAGCGTAGGTGTTCGAAGGTGGACAGCAATCGCCATCGGCTTTATTGCGTGTTTGATAATTATCCGACCTGGTTTTAGTTCATTTCAACCAGCAGTACTTTTGGTTGTGATTGCAGCGCTTGCATATGCATTTCGCCAAATAGTATCCCGAATTTTGAGCAATTCCGATCTCACAATGACAACAGTTGCGTATACAGGGCTGACAGCAAGCTTTTTGCTATCTATTCCACTTCCGCTAGTGTGGCGCACACCAGTTGGAAATAAGGAATTTTTATTGATTGCAGCTTTGGCTATACTAGCAGCCTTAGCTGAAATATTGGTTATTAAAGCCCTCGAATTAACACAAACTGTAGTTCTAGCACCGATCCATTATACATTATTAATTTGGGGTACCACCTACGGCTGGATAGTCTTTGGTCAGTTTCCTGATAAATGGACTTGGTTTGGTTCAGCAATAATCTTTACAACCGGAGTTTATGTGGTGTTGCGGGAATGGAGTAAGAAACATAAACGCTGACTTCTTTCCTTGCTCCAAAAATAAGTGGCTTTACTTTGACAAAGCTGAGATGCCCCTAGATCTGTAGATGCTTTACTTGGTAAATTTGGAAGTAAAGGAGACGCAAAAATGCCGAAGGGAATGAGATATTCAGATGAGTTCGAGGGAAAAATCATTGGTGGATTCATGTATGCGCATAAAAGTGCCAAGCCATTATTGTTAGAAAAGGGTGCTGTCAGACGAATTCGAACTGACCTCAGATTACTGCGGAATGCAGGAACCTATGCTGAACGCAGCTGACGCCACTCAGTAAGAGCAGCGGCACGGTTCAGCTTGTAATTGAGGTGTCAGTAGAAGTGGTGTTACCAAATAAATTTACAGGGCTAATATTAAAGGCCCATGGTCCGAGACGCGGGGCCCTAGGATTGGGATCCCTGGTACATGGTCCTGCGGCTCAACTTAAGCGATTTAGCTAAGTGGCCCCTCTTTCCACTGGCGGCGCTGTACAAAACGACTAAGTTGAACGCATGTCTAAGAAAACCCTAAACAAGGCCAATCTCGCCGATCTTGGCGCTGATCGCCTGGCCGATCTTTTAATAGAGGTCAGCCAAGGCAGCGCAGATATCAAACGCCGTCTGCGTCTCGAACTGAGCCATAATCTCGGTGCAACAGAACTTGCCCATGAAGTCCGCAAACGGCTTACCTCCCTACGCAAATCCAAAAGCTTCGTAAGCTGGCGTAAACGCAAAGCGCTAGTAAAAGACCTCGACACACAGGTAGTGATGATCGTCAATAAAATTGCGCCAGACGACCCGATAACAGCGTTTAATCTTTTGTGGCAATTTATCGAAATCGCACCGTCACTTTATGAACGTACAGATGATCGCCGCGGCGATATTGGTGAGGTCTTCCGGTCTGCAATCCTGCATTTTTCGGATATCGCGCCTTGCACAAATATTGATGCTGAAACACTTGCCGATAATGTTTGGAGGATAGTTTCTGACAATAAATATGGCGAATGGGACGGGATCATTAGCATTTTGGCACCCACGCTTGGCGAGGCGGGTTTGTCATATCTCAAGGCGCATGTTGAGCGCTTTGCTGACTCACCGCTCTTTGAATCAGAAATTGAACATGAGGCTATTCTCTTCTTGCGTGAATTACGGGGCGAGGCAGATCACAGCGCCGAGCGGAAGCAGCGCTTTGTTCAGCAATGCCTGCAAGAAATTGCAAAAGCGAGTGGGGATACCGATGCCTATATCGGGCAGTATTCGTCAGCAGATCTACGTAACAAGGTCGTCGCTGCCGAGGTTGCTATGCTCTTGCTTAAAGATAGCAAAGCCAAGGACGCTTTGGTACTTTTAAGTAATGTTGCAGATGATGATGACAACTTTGGCCAAGAACAGTGGGATGATGCTTATATCTCGACCTTGATGGTACTTGGTCGCCATAATGGCGCACAGGCACACCGTTGGCTTTGTTTTGAGAATAGACTGAGCGTAGATCACTTGCGCGCTTTTCTGAAAGGACTAGCTGATTTTAAGGATGTTGAAGCTGAAGATCACGCCCGCGCTTATGCACTAACCTATCCTGATGTTCTGAGTGCTCTGCATTTCTGCTTGAAGTGGTCTGATTTATCGACGGCTGCCCAATTGGTAAAGGCACGCGCTGATGAACTGGACGGTGACCACTATGAGTTGCTTACAACGGCAGCTGATGCTCTTAGAGAACGACATCCACTCGCAGCGACATTGCTTTGGCGATCAATGATCACCTTCGTCCTTAATGAGGGTCGTGCGTGGCGATACGGGCATGCGGCGAGCCACCTAAATGACTGTGATGCCGTTGCACACGAGGTTGACACATTCGACTCGTTTCCAAGTCATGAAAGGTACCTTGATGAACTGAGAGTTAGACACGAGCGTGAATCATCGTTTTGGGCAAAGTTCGATGCTCACTGAGAAATAATTTGGGTGCTGTCCAAAAAAAAATAGGAACATCCATCAAGTAGCTAATCTATCATTTTTGGCATGAGGTGTGGCTTAAAAGCGCAAGCTTAGGCAGGACATCCCACCATCAATTTTTGCACATTCAGTATTGTTGATCTCACGAACTTCATACCCGTTTTCCCGCAGCATTTGAGCCGTTTTGGGGAAGTTGGCAGCCATGATGACAAATTGGTTAAACCTAATGGCATTTGCCGCAAGTTCTTCACCATCAGCGGTGTGTAACACACGGTACCCTTCAAAACACCCAGAGGCGTCCAGTCGCTTGGTAGACAAAATCGTGTTTCCATCAAGCAGAGAACAGTCTGTCTTGAAATGCAGCACATCTGGCGGCGTTTGAACTTCGCGGATCACGTATCCACGCGGTTCAACAATCGCCCTCAATTCCTCTATGCCTGCAGCATCTGTTCTTGCCGATTTACCAATCAAAATTTCGCGGGAAGTTTCCAAAATATCACCTCCCTCGATAAATCCCGGACCAGTAATTTCAGAAATATCATCGTATTGCGCGCGAATAGCAGGCGCTATCATCGCGACCTCGCCCATGCGGGACACCGCACCTGGACGCATTAGGATTGCGCAATTTTTGAGACAAAGAGCATTATCTTCGACGAACACTGCGTCAGGAAATTTATCTAGTGCAGGAAGTTCAATAATTTCTGCACCTGTCTCACGCAAAGTTGCCACATAATGTGCGTGATCTTTTAACATCTGATCAAAATTTGGCGTTCCATGATCTTTAGCACGTAGGCCATAAACAACACTGCGTGCAGGACGGCGGGTGATTGCATGAGTAAATTGGAACGAATAATCAGTCATATGGCATCCTTGGATATTTCGGTTAACACTGATGCGGGGGTTGTCAGACAAAGCCTAACACGTTTCAAAGTGCAAATATTATCCTGACATTTTACGGCATAGCTCGCAAATAAATTTTGAAGGTTCGCATTAGAGAATAGACGCACGTTTAAGGAAACGATAACGGCATTTTATGAGCAACAACAATTCTTACGCACCCTCCATTGATAACGTTCTTGCTGGTGTGCTCCTAATGCTGGGGTTCTGCATTACAGCACCCTTTCTGGATGTAGCGGCCAAGTTGGCTTCTGACATTATAGCCGTGGGGCAGATCACCGTTGAAAGATTTATTGTGCACTGCGTACATATGGCGCCGGTTGTTTGGCTCATGGGGTTACCTTTCGAGGTTGCACGCAAACAATGGTTGGCAATGTTGTTGCGCGCGACCTTTTATTAACATCAACATTTTGCTTCATTGCGGCCATCCGCGTCATGCCATTGGCCGATGCGTTGGCAATCGTATTTGTTGCACCCTTCATCGTTCTATTGGTGGGGAAATTTTATCTGAAAGAGGAAGTTGGCCCTCGCCGCGTGGGAGCCGCAGCAGTAGGATTTGTAGGCGTTTTGTTGGTAATCCAACCCAGCTTTTCAGCATTCGGTGCCGTAGCTCTATTTCCAGTAGCTACAGCCTTTGGGTTTGCCTGCTATCTAATGGTCACACGTAGTTTGTCCCGCCAAATGTATCCCATAACTTTGCAGTTTCATACTGGCATGTTTGCAAGTTTACTGTGTCTGCCCATGCTTGTTTTTGGCCAAGGCGCAGGTTTTGAATTTCTTGAATTAGTGCGGCCAACCGGAATTAATTGGCTTTGGCTGCTAGGGGTGGGTTTTTTTGCCACGTTAAGCCATATGATTATGACTTATGCGCTATCTCTAGCGCCCTCGTCTACGCTTGCTCCACTACAGTACTTGGAGTTGCCTGTGGCAACACTACTGGGCTACCTAGTGTTAAATGATTTCCCCAACTCGATCAGCCTTGCGGGCATAGCTATAATAATTGGTGCAGGTTTGTATATGATCCACCGTGAACCGGTAACTGCTCGTCAGCTGATTACAGAGCGTGCTGCACCGCCTGTCTGAGGCGATATTTAGGTACTGTCAGACAAATAAAAATGCGCATCAGATTGCTGACGCAGCCTGAACCTATACGCTCAATAATTGGTACCCCTCAGTAAGAGCGGCGGTTCGACTTCCCTTTTGTGGCCTAAGCATCTGTGTGACGCGTCGATCGCTTTGCTAATTTTTCCGCTAGATTTATGCCAACGCCGGGCCGTGACCAAGGGCACTCTACAATGCAAATTGCACAGCCAGAGTTTTCCGCAAAGTAAGGTATACACGCATCAAAATCGACATACCAACGCTCTACTCCACGAACCACTTGCTTGTCGGGCTGAATAGCTATTGGAGGACATGCATCTTCACAAATTCTGCATTTGGAGCAGAAGTCATCAATTCCAAACTCTCTTTTAGGAGTATCTGCGAAAGGAGCATTGGTCAAAATCGCAGCTAATCGAAACGATGATCCAAATTCTGGGTTGATCAATGAGCCATGCTTCCCTAGCTCACCGAACCCACACTCTAATGCAGGTGGTATCATCACAACCTTTCCGGCCATTGGTCCTGTCAATGCTTCAGCGTCCCAGCCCTGCTCCATTAGCCAGCCTGTAATTTTCTTTGCTGCCGAAGCTGCGCGGCCATATTGGCGAACTACCTCAATCCCAGCACGAAACTCCGGAGCGTGTTTTATTTCCTCGTATTCATGCTGAACTCCGACCATGATTATTTTTTGGAACGATGTACTATGATTTTCGAACATCCAGTCCGATCGCAGAGTAGTAACACCCACCATCTCACAAACTCCAGATCCAACAAACTGGTCTAACGAGTTGGTCCACTCAATAGGCGACTTCTCTAAGACAACCGGGTTCATATCAGGTAAAGCGGCATCAAAAATTGCATTTCTTTTGGCTCTTTCGGCGGCCATTTCCGTGCTGTCAGGTTGGCACATATAGAACCATTTTTGCACTTCACCAAAAGCAATTTCATTAGGGTCTGGGGCCCAGAAAACATGATCAGGCCTTCGAGCTAATGTTTCATCCAGCCCATTTATCTCATTCCCTGTAATCTCAGGCAGTCGCGTCACCATTTCTGGGTTCGGCACAAAAGGGCGATGTGGGTTTGATCGGGCCATACTTACCAAGCCTAAGGCGCTTGCTAGCTCATTTCAACGTGCTCCTTCCAAAGCTGATGAATCATTCTTGACAGTTAATGCTTTCGAGATGTGTACTGAATGCCAAATAATGTGCGTTATGCGAACAATTTAAACGTCAGGATATTACATGATCAGCCAAGAACTTAACGATCTGCTGACCCGTACCGGCCCGGGCAGCGACGCAGGCGCGGTTATGCGTCACTATTGGCAACCGGCAGCACTTAGTGATGAACTGGTGGGCAATCGCCCCGTTGTGCCAATCAAGCTGTTGGGTGAAGACCTTGTATTGTTTCGTGACAGTGACGGTGAGTTGGGCCTAATTGGGCGCGCCTGCCCGCACCGCGGGGCCGACCTATGCTATGGTCGGCTCGAAGACAACGGTTTGCGCTGCCCTTTCCACGGCTGGCACTTCAACCGTGATGGCCAATGTGTCGAGCAACCCGGCGAACCCGATGGCTCACGGATGCACGAGCGCATCCAAAACACCTCCTATCCAGTGATCGAAAAAAACGGTGTAATTTTTACTTATATGGGGCCTGGCGCGCCGCCTGAATTCCCCAATTTTGACTGTTTTCGTGCTCCTGACACACATGTTTTCGCCTTCAAAGGCATGTGGGATTGCAACTGGCTGCAAGCCATGGAAGTAGGAATCGACCCCGCACACGCCTCATTCTTGCATCGCTTTCTCGAGGACGAAGATCCAAAGGATAGCTACGGCAAACAATTCCGCGACAAGGCTGCTGACACTGACATCCCGATGACTAAATTATTGCGCGACTATCCACGACCCGACATCTCGGTCGAGCAAACAGATTACGGGATGCGGATCATCGCGCTGCGACATCTGGACAACGGCAAAATTCATGTCCGCATCACCAATCAAATCTTTCCAGAAGCAATTTCAATCCCAATGAGCAACGAGATGATTATCACGCAGTGGCACGTCCCCATTGATGACGAGCATTGCTATTGGTATTCAATGTTCACCAGTTTTGATAAACCCGTCGACAAAGAGGTCATGCGCGCCCAACGCCTAAAAGAACACCGCTTGCCAGATTACGCGCCACTAAAAAATAAAACTAACACCTACGGCTTTAACTCAGAAGAACAGAAGCATAAGACCTATACTGGCATGGGTTTAGACATTAACGTGCACGATCAATGGGCAGTCGAAAGCCCCGGTGCGATCTTTGACCGGACCAAGGAACATCTGGGCAAAACCGATGTCGCTATTATCAAATACCGCCGTATGCTGCGCGCCGCTATAGCTAGCTTGAGCGAAGGTAGCCCCGGCGAATTGCCGATGGTGGGTGGCGAAGACGTGAAAACCATCTACGGCCCTATCTCAAACGATACCATCGGTGACAAAGATGCGTGGCGTGAAGCTTTTGAGACGAGCGACCGTGCACGGCGGGAAGGATGTGACGATTGGGATGCGACGATTTGAACGAATTTAAAGAGCAGATTGAGAACGGTGCACTAGCCAGGGTTGGCCTGCTAGATGCAACGACGATCGGTGCCGCTTCCGCACTTCTAAAGCGGGTTGCGGATAGCGATCTTGAAACGGTCCGCGTCTTGTTTGCTGATCAACATGGCATTTTGCGCGGCAAAACTATCGTTGCAGATGCGCTACCCTCTATCTTTACCAGTGGGCTTGCTGCGCCGTCGACTTTACTACTCAAAGATACCTCGCACCGCACAGTTTTTCCAATTTGGTCTGAAAACCCCGGCATCGATTGCGATTCTGCAGGTAATATGGCTGGTGCTGGTGACATCTTGATGTTACCAGACCCTGCAACCTTCCGCATTTTGCCCTGGTCGCCCCATTCCGCGTGGATTTTCTGTGATCCGCGCTTCAAATCTGGCGCAGTTATGCCGTTTTCGCCGCGAGATATGCTCAAATCTGCAATTACTAAATTGGCTGCGCGTAACCTAGATCTCATGGTTGGGCTTGAGGTCGAATTTCATGTCTTCGAGCGAACTGATCAAATGCTAGAGCATGCCAACGCCACCATGCCCGGCCAGCCAGCTCAGACTCGCAATCTCACACCCGGCTATCAATTTCTGACAGAAGACCGCTACGCGCAAGCCGAGCCGATATTAGACGCGCTACGCCGCTCCTGTCAGGCGATGAACATTCCCGTCCGTTCGATGGAAATCGAAATGGGCCCAAGCCAGTTTGAGTTCACTTTTGATCCAGCCGACCCTTTGACGCATGCCGATAACATGATGATGTTCCGCGCCATGGTAAAAGAAGTCTGTGCTGCACGCGGGCTGCACGCCACATTCATGTGTCGCCCCAACCTTGAGAACACCGCGGCAAGCGGGTGGCATCTCCACCAGTCTTTGATTGATCGCAAAACTGGTCACAACTTGATGATCCCCAACGCAGATGGTACTATTAGTGATGAGGCAAGTGGTTGGATCGCAGGACTTTTGGCCTATGCTTCCGAAAGTTGCCTGCTCACAACCCCCACTATCAACGGCTACAAGCGCTACCGCCCACATCAACTGGCACCCGACCGCATCCAATGGGGCCGTGATAATCGAGGCGCGATGATCCGTGGCCTGATGGCAGCCGGCGATCCCGCCTCACGCGTCGAGAACCGCGTAGCCGAGACTGCAGCCAACCCTTACTACTTCTTCACCAGCCAAATCTTGTCCGGCTTAGATGGGCTAACATCCAGCTTATCGGCTCCCGATCCGGTGGAAAACCCGTACGAGACCGATGCCCCATACCTGCCCGATAGCCTTCTTCGCGCGATCCAGCTTTTCGACAGATCGAAATTCTACCGAACAGCTTTGGGTGATACATTCGTAGACTACCTCACAACCATCCGCCAAGCAGAATGGAACCGCTACCACCTTACCGTATCCGAATGGGAGCAAGCCGAATATTTTGGGCTTTACTGAGGGTGCTGTCAAACTAATGAGAACTCGCATCAGATTGCTAGCAAAGCCTAAATCTATGCGCTCAATAATTGACGCCACTCAGCGAGAGCAACGGCAGGGTTCAGCTTGAAATTGATAGGTGAATAGAGGTGGTGTTCCTGCAAGTCAGTAAAGCCAACCTACCCCCACATCCAGCCTGTGTAGCGCCGTGAGCGGACTTAGGAGGCTTAATCACGCAAACAGCTACTTAACCGCGTGGCACAGCAAACACTTTTAGCTAAATCAGGCATTCAAAGAAAATTCTTTGTTAAGTTTTTGTACCAACAAAGCCGTGATTAGCCCACATAATGATGAAGCCCACATAAGTATTAGCAAGGGCATCTCAGTACTTCCAGGAGCTAGTAATAGCCCTGCTAAAGTTGAAAGACCCGCACCTCCAGCTATCGATATTGAGCCGCCTAAACCAGAGGCTGCGCCTGCTAAATGGGGACGCACTGACAACATCCCAGCAGTTGCGTTTGGAAGGCACAATCCATTGCCGAAACCCACAAAAATCAAACAGCCAAAAAAGCTCATCGCACTAGACTGCCCAAAAAAAGACAAAAACATCGATAAAGACATGCCACTAAATATCGTAATCAGGCCAATTAAGATCATATAATCAATACTTAATCTTAATGAGTAACGGCCTGAAATAAAATTACCTACAAAATATCCAATAGCGGGCGTACCGAAATAAAGACCTAATTTTTCAGGACTTAGGTTGAATACTTCAGAACCCACAAACGGTCCACCACCAAGATACGCAAAATATGCACCAGCAGCAAAAGCTGATGTCAAACAATAACCCCAGAAGCGTCTAGAGGCCAGCAGTTCAGGGTATTCCTTGATTTGTTTATGCCACCCGACTGTGCTCGATGGTGCTGTTTCACCTTGGTCAAAATATGTCACAATCCATACTATGAGCCCTACGCCACCTATCATCCAGAAATTTGATTTCCATCCAAACCAACTATCTAGAAATCCTCCCAAGGCAGGGGCAACCATTGGTGTGATCGCCATCCCCATCGCGATATAGGCTATTTTTGAGGCGGATGCTTGAGTGTCACTAGTGTCACGCACGATTGCACGAGATAAGACCATTCCACATGCAGCAAAGGCTTGAACAGCGCGCAAAGTCATAAAAACAGCTGTGTTTTGAGCAAATATACATGCAAAACTAGCAAAGATGAAAATACTCAGAGACCACAACAAAACCGGCCTGCGGCCTATTTTGTCGGACAACGGTCCAACTAAAATTTGTATAACTGCGCTTGAACCCAAATAAATTGCGACAGATACCCCCATAATTGCAACCGTAGTTTCAAAATGAATAGCCATAGCTGGTAGGCTCGGCAAAAAACTATTCATCGCAAGCATGGAAATGCTGGCTAGAAGGACCAAAGTAAACATACTTGGTTGTGTCTTACGATCACAAAAACGTGCATCAGAGAATTTATTCATCGTGGATGAGCTAATACATTAGCAATATCTTGTCTATGAGCATGCTCTTGGGCTGGCGCAGTTAGCCGAATGGGGACTCGCATCAGATTGCTAGCGCAGCCTGAATCTATGCGCTCAATAGTTGGCGCCACTCAGTAAGAGCGGCGGTTCGATTGAGCTTGAAATTGTCTCGTGAATAGAGATGGCGAGCCCCCCAAAAAAATTACCCTAAATGAATTTACAAGGCTAATACTAAAGGCCCGTGGTCCGAGGCGCGGGGCCTTATGATAGGGGGCCCGGTCCATGGTCTTGCGGCTCAATTGCATGGGTTGGGCACAGTAACCCCTTGCAGTTGGTCGACGGACCAAGACCCCAGCAAAACTAATCAACGCCGATTGAGCTCAGGTAACACTGATAATAGGTCGACGGTGCGTGGTCCCATGCCCACGGCCCTTGGCTCCCGGTCCACGGGCCTAGACAATATGGTTAAGGAACCCCAGGTCAGGTTTAAAGTAGCAAAATGAAGAGTGTTTGGTCATCCAAAGACGCTATAAATACACCCTGCCCACTTCAAGCAAGTTTAATCTGATAGCGCCCGGTGCTCACATCATGGTTTAGCAAAAGCTCACTAAGTGAAACGAAACTAGCCTAAACCCCAAGCCATTGCCACAGTACTCGTGTTATCTATCCCGTTTGTGTAGTGTTTTCCATTTTTCGAAACGAACCAAAGTTTCTGGATCTGTGGGGGGGTATATGCCTCGGATCGAAGCCCCATTGCGAACTTCTCCCAAAACGAAAGTTTCAAAACGTTCCATTTCGATGGTTTCGTTGGCCAACTCGGTTGCTAAATGTCGTGGGATCACTATGACACCGTCTGAATCGCCAACCAGGATATCACCGGAATAGACAGCTACGCCACCACAGGAAATAGGAAGGCCGATGTCTATGGCATGGTGTTTGGTCAGGTTTGTTGGCGCGGATGGTTTTGCGGCG